>Ga0214921_10003197_pt1 | contig 25352 bp, 18 predicted proteins | sample LL1505_MetaG_FD_177992 | JGI IMG/M metagenome (GOLD analysis project Ga0214921, IMG submission 177992) | Freshwater microbial communities from Lake Lanier, Atlanta, Georgia, United States - LL-1505 | ecosystem: Environmental > Aquatic > Freshwater > Lake | place: USA: Georgia | collected...
AGATTGGCGTTGAACCCATGATATTCGAAGAATCATTCTCAAAATGGCAATTATTTAATATTCCTGTTATGCTTCACAGCCGTTACTGTATTTTACATAATAAATCGCGTGATTTTCTTAGAGAAGCGGGAGAATGCCCATATGACAATGGTGGATATTTTATTATCGATGGTGCAGAAAAGGTACTTATTACACGCCAAGAACAAGCATTTAATACACTCTACATTACTCCTCAAAATGATCCCAAAGTGTCGATCTTTGCCTCGATCTCATGCTTGTCTGCAAAAACACGTCAAGTAAAACGCATTGCCTTTGCATTGACACGTGAAATTGACCGACAGAAATCGCCGACCTACTCTACCATTCAAGTATCATTACCCTTTGTACGACGACCGATTCCGCTTTTTGTTCTCTTTCGTGCTCTTGGCATTCAATCAGACGAGGAGATCTTGAAAATGATTTTCCCTGACTTTGAATCTGCAGAAGCAAAGTTACTTCTACCAAAACTTCACCCCTCTATTCTCGATGCATTTCCCTTTATGAATTCCTATACATCCGTAGAGTACATTAAAACACTAACAAAAGGATTCAGTATTGCACATGTGCTAGACATTATTCGAAATCAGCTATTTATTCATATGCCAAATGATGCCACATCACAGGGACTCTTTTTGGGAGACTGTGTGAGAAAGATTTTACGAGTCAGCGAAGGATATGATCAACGAACTGATCGCGATGATACACGTAATCAACGGTGTCTAACAAGCGGATTTCTCCTTCAAGAGCTATTTAACAACAGCTACAAATTATGGATTAAGGCATTCGCTCTTGAGATTGATAAAGAGTATAACTATAATAAAGCAACCTATAGTGGCGAAAACTTCCGAAACATTTTCAAGGAAGAACGTGCATCAGCTGTTTTCATATCGGGTCGCCTGACGCAAATGATTATGAAGGGATTCAAGGGAAAATGGGGCACAGGCCTAGGTGAGGATAAATCGGGTGTTTTACAATCCCTCTCTCGTCTTTCCTATACAGACTTCATGTCACACTGTCGCCGTGTAATCTTGGATTTTGATACCAGCATGAAGCTAACAGGTCCGCGTAAGCTGCATACTTCACAGTATGGTTATTTCTGTACCTCAGAAACACCAACAGGTGCCTCAATTGGTATTACAAAAAATTTATGTATTATGACAACGGTGTCAACTTCTTCTCAAACCACTGCATTTTTTGATTGGATGTATAAGAAGGGTGGTGTTCGCCCTGCGGAGCGAATTACATTAGAAGAGCGAATTCAGTTTGTACCCGTCTATGTCAATGGTGGCATATTTGGATACACAGAGAATCCGCAATTATTGACAGATGTTCTTAAATTATGTAAGCGAAGTGGATGCCTCCCTTATTCTGTAAGTATTTCCTTCTCGATTCGTGATCGCAAAGTCTATTTGTATCTAGATGCAGGTCGGCCACTTCGCCCACTGATTTGGCTCGATTCAGGTGACAATCGCATTCCCATCGATAAATTGCGTACCTTTCCATCCTGGCGCTTACTTGTAATGGGTCGTCTAAAAATGCGCGAACAAGCGGGGCTTGAATCCTCTGATTTTATGGATCCACTTGCCGATGATCCATCCGCAGAATTAAAGACATATATCACGAAATTACACGACCACACAGGTGCAATTGAATACATTGATCCATATGAACAAAATGAGTGTTTTATCGCAAACCATCCTGCCTATGTTACAGCAGAGACAACGCATATTGAGGTCCATCCTTCTACAATTATGAGCATGATGACATCTCTTATCCCATTTGCCCCGCATAATCAGTCACCACGTAATCAACTATCTTGTTCGCAATCTAAACAGGGTATCTCGATTTATGCTACCAATTGGCGCAATCGTTTTGATAATACTGCCCATGTCCTATGCTATGGCGAGATGCCACTCACGCGCACCATTTATAATAACTATTTGGGAGAGGGTAAAATGGCATATGGTATGAACTGTATCTTGGCCATTGCCTGTTGGTCAGGATACAATCAAGAAGACGGTATTGTTATGAATCACGATGCAGTGAAACGAGGAATGTTTCGCACGATGTGCTTTCGATCCTATGAAGCCTATGAAGAGGACGATGAAAAGGCAGGAACAAGGGTTCGGTTTGGTAATCCCGCGCAGATTGCTTTTTGGAAGGACTTAAAACCTGGCTTGGACTACTCTAAGCTTGATGAGCGTGGAATCATTCGAGAGGGCGAATATGTGGATGAATATACTGTAATTGTAGGAGGGTATATGATGAGCACAAAGGGAGGAGAGGTGAAAGATGCATCAACTATGCCACAGGTATGGACACGGGGGCGAGTGGAGAAAGTAGTAGTCATGGTGAACAATGTTGGTCTTCGCCTAGTCAAGATTCGCGTGGTACAAGATCGTATTCCTGAATTGGGCGATAAATTTTGTTTAACAGATGATCATGATGTGCGAACGGCGGCGGGATGGGAGCCAATTTCAGAGGTTTCAAAAACACAGTATGTATTACAACGACATGAAAATGGATCAATAGAATATGTTCAGCCGATGGATACCTATGTATTTGATCATACAGGCCCAATGTATTTAATTCAGACGGAAAAGGGGAGCCAATATGTCACGAGCGAACATCGACTCTATGTGGGAGATTCCAATAATACATGGAAGTTAATAACAGCAAATGTATTATACGCGATACAGGATTCTACCTATTATTTGATGGATGCGTATGGTAATTCTGTTCAAATTACATCTATTCGTATGACACCAACCAATGAGATTGGTGATAAGGTCTATTGTCTTTCTGTACCGAGCCAGGTATTTTTGGTACGCCGAAAGGGGGAGGAAACCGCATTTTGGACAGGAAACTCCAACCGACACGGTCAAAAAGGAACCATTGGCGCACTTCTACGAGGACATGATATGCCCCGCACAGAATCGGGCATTGTTCCCGATATGATTATGAATCCTCATGCAATTCCATCACGTATGACTATTGCACAAAACTTAGAACAACTTCTAGGAAAGACGGCCGCACTAACGGGTGCGATTGGAGATGGAACATCTTTTATGGATGATGGATCGCCGCAAGAAGCCATTGGTGGAATCTTGGAGAAAGTCGGATTTGAGAAATATGGAAATGAGGTAATGTATAATGGAGCCACGGGAGAGCAAATTCAGGCAGCGATCTTTATTGGACCTGTCTATGGAATGCGTCTTAAGCACATGGTAGAGGATAAATGGCAGGCGCGTGGACAGGGTCGTAAAGAGGTGCGAACCCATCAGCCGACGGGTGGTCGTGGAGCACAAGGTGGTCTAAAAATTGGTGAAATGGATCGCGATGCGATCATTGCTCATGCAGGTATGGCATTTGTCAAGGAGTCCTTTATGGAGCGCTCAGATGGTACGAAAATTCCATTATGTGTTGCATGTGGTACCATTCCCATTTATAATCCAAAAATGAATTTGGCAATTTGTCAAATGTGCGATGGACCCTTACAGTATATTGGAACTACAGTGAATGATATGGATCTATTACCGCCGCTAGGCCGACCGCGATCCAAAATTGTTCAAGTGGAAATGCCATATTCGATGAAACTCTTGACACAAGAACAAGAGGCATATTTGAATCTTTCTATGCGTTATATTACCACCAGTGGTATTCAACGATTGCGCCCAATTGAGCAGAAAGCAGAGGAGGAAGAGTCACGCGCACTTCAACCCATTGTCTATCCATCCGTTGTAGTACCTGCATATATTGAGAAACCGGTAGAAGCTGCATTATCAGAAGAAGAATTGGATAATCTTCATGCACAATTGGGAGAAATGACGGAGGAAGAACGAAAACGTCAAGATGCGGTAGAGGATGATATGAAATATGCAGATCCGAGTATTATGGTAGGTAACGTAGGACAGGGTAACGTAGAACAGGGTAACGTAGAACAGGGTAACGTAGAACAGGGTAACGTAGAACAGGGTAATGTAGGACAGAGCAATGTAGGACTAGGTAGTGTCACTTCAGGCCCATCATTGATTCCTCCTGGCAATGTAGTTTCGATGGGTGATATACCATTCAATCCTTCTATGATTACAAGTTCAACAAGTGAACCACAAATAGGCTTAACTCCTATGGGTCCAGCGCCTGTGGGCTTACCACCAATGGGTGGAGGATTTTCATCCTTTAATCCGCCATTGGATGGAGAGGAAATGATCGATTCTTCTTCTATCGGTGGTGGCCCTATGATTGCGATTCGAACAGATCCGGATGCCATGGCAGCAGACGGGCTTATTACAGGAATGAGCCGCCCTATTCGCCGCGCCTCTGCTATGATGGGTGCACCTATGCAATCTGCTGTTCCACGATATCAACCTGCCGCCATGGGCTCCACGGATACCATTCGTGTCAATAAATTAGAATAAAATTGATATGTTTCTTGCATTATTTGCACCGCATAAAATTTGATCATCAAACCTCCTAAAAAGATAGGTACGAAATGAACGATAACTTTGCCTTTGTTGATTCCATTTATCGCAGCCGTATCACGCTTCTTGACATTTTGGCGGATCGTGGTTATGATGTGGAAGCCTATCGCAAGTTTTCCCCTGCAGAAGCGGCGGCGGCCTCGGCTACCCTTCCCGGTCTTAGTTTTACTGTTTCCAAAACGGAGGATCCCAATCAAAAATGTCAGGTGCGATATATCAATGGAATGAGCCGCCCCAAGTTGGAAGCACTCTTTGATGATATTCCCGATGAGGATACGGACCATACGGAAGTGATTGTAATGATGTCAGGGCCTCTTGCCGATGCTCATCATTCGATCGCATTGAAACAATACATGCGAATGAAAAAGTTGCCATCAGGCGAAAAAGTACGTGCTAAGTTGCGTGTATCCTTCTTCAGTATGGAAATGATCATGATCAATCCAATGAAACATGCATTAGTTCCAAAGCACACCATTGTTCCCGAGGAAGAACACAAAGAGCTAATGGCATCCATGTATATTACATCAAAAACCAAATTCCCTGAAATTAAGTTTCACGTAGACCCTATTGCTCGATGCATTGGAGCCGTACCGGGCGATATTATTAAAATCATTCGTCCAAGTGCCTCTGCAGGAGAGTCTACGATCTATCGTGTATGTGCACCCTAAAGGAAAAATAACCCACTCATTTACTAAAGGGAAATGGCGGCATGGCGTGACAAACGACAAGCATTTCAGCAAGAATTTGATCGTCTTGCACAAAAGAATGTGGAATCGATTTTGTCTAATTTAAATGCAGCCATTGGACAATATATTTCTAGTGGTGGCATCAGTCAAGATACAAATCAAAACCCAATTTATGATCGTATTACATCGCTTACTGCAGAATTGACGACAATTAAACAAGGGTATTCTGCCTTACAAGATAAGATTAAAACAGCAATTAGCAGTCAAACAAAAGATCAGAATATCTCTGCATTGCTAACGGAAAATGGGACCATTCAAAAGCAAATTCAGCGTTTGCAGAAGATCAATGATGAAATCAAAGTAGACGTTGAAAGCGCTCTTGCACGAGACGAAGTACTCCGGACGAGAGAGTCTGCCATTACACCCAAGCAATTATTTTTATTAAATCGACCGGTACGTCGCGGGATGGTTCCGATAATATGGATGGTTTCTATTTTGTTTATTGGAATTGCGCTCTTTTTATTAAAATCATTGGCTACTACTGCACCTACTACTGTAGCATCTGCGTATGCGGTTACCACATCTGTTACTACTATGGTACAAGGCGCATTTTTGAATCGATTTGTATTAATCTGTTTTGGTATTTGTTTTATCACAATTCTTATTTTTGGAGCATTAAAAGTGGCTGGATTGTTTGGTAAATAAAACAAGATAATTGTAGTAGAATGGCTGCTGGTTGCACATCTAGTTCATGCTTAACTGACAGTGATCTTACACAAACCTATTCAGGTATACAACCTGGAGTTCTACCCAGCACTCCGAATGGTTCCAGTGATCGAACAAGCAATGGTATGCTCACACCGAATGCCATTAACTCTGTGATTAGTTCCCTAAAGAGTTCAGGTGTTCTTCCGACTGCATCCATTTCCAATCCGGAAGCCTATGTTAAAAATGTAGCAACACTTCTCAATACAGTGCAGTCAGAATATCAGTTTTATGAGATTCGCTACAAATATGCACTCGAGAAATTATTTGGTGCAATCCGACAAGGTTATATGCTCAATTCAGTTGATACCCAAAATGTTATTAAAAAATATTTGTCATACACATTAACACTCAATCGTCGTCTCAATGATCTAACACAGATCATTAATGAAATTTCAATGGATATGCTATCCGGATCCGATAAGATGTCAGAGGAGATTGAGAAGTTTAATAAGCGAGTACAAGAGCAAAAAGGGAGATTAGAGGAACAAAACAAGATTATTTCCTCCAGTGAAGCTACTACTAAAATTCGAAAGGAGATGGTAAAATTTACAGAAGAGAAGGCAAAACGCTCCGACAATCTGCTCAAGCTTTACAGTGTATTAAATATTGTTGCATTAGGTCTGCTGGTGTATGTGTATAAAGCGGCGGATGAATAGTGGGCGTGTAATTTCTTAATGTGATCTAGGAATGAGTAGGCTAGATTCGATCATCAATCAGACGCAGATTCTTCAAGATGTCGAACTAGCAACAGCGGTCGGTGAATTAAAACAGGATCCGAGTAAGCTACAATTATTTTTACAAAATCAGCAGAATCAAGTGTTCAGTGATATCATCCGACAAAAAGATACTACATTTCAAAAAGTCTACGGAGATTTAAATCATGCAACCAAGGCACAAGAATCGGTTGTTATGTACAATAAGCGAAATAAAGAATTATCCGATTTGCAGGATTATATTTATAATAGCCAAAAAAGTAATGCAGAGATGGTAAATAACGACAAGAATATGGCCACTCGAAAGCATGAAATGAATGAATGGTCGGTTGGCAATAAAAATGACACCCTGTTCGTCTTTTCATCTCTATTTATTATGCTCTCTGCCTTAATTCTGATTACGGTATTATGGCGAATGAAAATGATCAGCTCCTATCTATGGGTTATGCTTGGCGCCCCCGTCATCATCATCTTTGTGTTAATTGTAATCAATCGTTCACAATACACAGATGTCCTACGCAACAAGAGATACTGGAACAAGCAGATCCACGAAGTAGAGTACGGAAAGATTCCATTGCCACTTTGCCCTGGTGCGGTGGAGGCCATCCAAGGTGGTGTTCAGTCTCTTGGAGAAGGTGTAGTGGGAGGATTGAATGTTATCGGGCAAGGAATTAGCACGGTGGGAAGTGGATTAAGCGGTGTAGGAGGCAACATTCAGTATGCAGCATCTCAAGCAAATGCTGCGATGAAATAATAATACTCATATACAAAACATTCTATATAAAATAGGATGAAAACGGTTGGAGGTACGCTCATCGAACCATTTGAAGATCGTAATGTTACTGCCGCTGTTTGTCGCACAGTACCCAATGGCATAACGGATCTTGGTGCTCGAATTGAACAATGTACGAGTACCACGGAACAAGACCGAAAGCAGAATTTTGCTACAAATACACTTCACTTGCAACAAGACATTCAATCTCTTCGTGCCAGTGTGGGAGATGCCATCGCCATGGGTGATTCCATTTTTGGTCAAATGGGTCATACTGATATTTATAATCAAGTAAAGGATCGAAATGCAGAGTTTAAAAAACAACAGAAGGAACTGGAAGAATCCATCCATAAAAAAGAAAGCATTGTAGATCGATCCAATCGTGATTTTTCGGATGTGAAAGATACCTTGCCTGAAACATTGCCGACCACCTCACTTCATGTAATTGAGGATTATACTCTTGCCTTTTTATGTGTTACTTTCCTTTTTATGTCGATTGCAATTTGCATCGTTTATACAATACAAGAACCTACATCAAAAATGAAGGCACTCTTTCAAGCTGCCGCGGGATGTGCCATTCTTGGTATGGTTCTTTTTGCCATTTTATATTTCTTATCTTAGTCTGCATCCATGGTCGACCTTTCATACTCCTCCAGGTCCTGATCGTCATCAAAGAGACGCATTTGCCGAAACGTTTTCTTATCCGATGGTTCGCCACATTTATCGGATAAGCGCTTATAGAGTTCGGTTTGTGACAATTTACGGCCCACGCCGCCGCCCATTTCATCATACCAATGTTTGTAGACACGAAAGATATCCTTAATTTCCGCTTGGTAACCGCCTTTCTTGATTTCGCGGATACGCGCATTCATGAATTTTGCCACAGAATCAAAGGACTCCTGATACTTATTAGACTCCTGTGTAACAATCGCAGGAATGGCACCCAGTCCATGGGGAAGATATTCGGTTTTATACAAGTAAACCAGGCGGGACATGAAGAGAGTCCGCCATTTCTTTAGGTTTGAATCCAGTTCATTATCTCGCGCATAGATATTCTCAGCGGGTTTGACCTCTTCTGCACCAGGATCTACGAACTTAGACTCGAAGGGGACGGCACGAACACGTCGCCAGGTACCTCGATCCATGGTATTGATGGCGGGAAACGCATTACACAACATGAAGATTTTACCAGTAATTTTAAACTTGGTTTGTTCCTCAAAGAGCCCACGAGCTTCTACATCATCTTCACCTGTAAACTGCTTCATGCGCGAAGTATTAAGGGGCTCTCGGTCATCCGGTTCTGCCATGTAGATAAAGCGCTTATTGCGAATGGCCATGATATCCGGATTTGCTGCACCAGCATCCGGTCGTTTACGTGTCATTGCAGTAGACTGAAGGGAAGATGCATAGTCACCAAGCACCATCGACATGAGATCTACAAGCTTCGACTTTCCGTTACCACCCACACCAATCCAGGTCTCATAGGTCTGTTCTTTATTTGCCCCCTCCAAACAAGAGGCCAATTTACGCCACATATACTTTCGCAGTTCAACACGAGGAAAGAGCTTTGCCATGAAATCATCGATCTCTGCATGAATAGGTGCCTGTTCGGGGTCGCGTGGATTGTATTCAACATAGTCAATTGGGTCACAATTCTTGGTAACAGATCGCCCTGCCATGAAGGAGATAAAGTCGGTCGGCTCGGACTTGCGAAAGAGCACGGTGTATTCCTTCTTTTTCTCATCTGCCAAGGAGTGTAGATCAATCACACCATTATTGAATCCGATAAGATACTGATTGGAATTGAGCTTTTGGGCAAAATCCTCTTCGTAGAAGAGGCCAATACAATCTTTCATGACGGAATCCTTGAAGCCTGAGGTATAAAGAGACTGTTCAATCTTGAGCATCTTTTTCATGCGGCTATCAATGAAGGTTTGATCAGTATTGGAAGACTGTAGGCGTTCACGAATGGTGCGACGTGCTTCAATGATAATCTCCACCACCTCAGTAGTCATTTTATTTCGTAGATCAATACCTTGTGCCAATTTCTTCCAGTAGGTTCCTGTGAATTCATACCACTCAACCTTCTTCGAATCCACAGAGGCACAATAGTTATTTCCATACATGCGTTTCATGAGCCGAGCAATATGAGTATGCGTGGCATCTACCTCGCTTTCCACAAAGTTCACAAAGCTATCTTTCATGATTTTGTTGTATCGCCTGGGGTTATCCGCTCGTGCCCACATGTGAAGGGAACGAATCGTAAAGTGCCGCTGTTCATGATAGGAACGCGTCCAACCACGTGTCCAGTCACGCTCCAATTGTGGTATGTTATTTTCCGACGATTTTCCGGATTTAGCACTGAAGTCTATCCACACATTAAACATTTCCTTGGATGGATCAATGTTATGGAGACACCACCCCACTTCCATCCAGGATTGATAACCGGTGGCACGTTCAGCAGAGAGACACTCGTTTGCTAACTGTTTGGCTAGGGCAATCTTATCCAGTTCAAACTGCTCATAAACATTGGAGGAGGTCAGACTAATGGTAGGAATATCAATGGGTGCCTCTTCGGGCTGAAGCGCAGGAGTCATGGGCTTCTTCCCCGTGCAATAATCAAGACGAGAACGCCATTCCTCTTGTGTCTTTTCCTCTAGGCTAACCGGTTCCATACGCAATCGATAGCGAATCGAAAGAAGCTCAAGAAGTTGACGGGGCGTATAGCTCTCCGTATCTTCTGAGAATGTATCGGAGTCGGGATGATACACATATACGGCTGCCAGTTGATATGCTGGAATATCCGGTTTGGATTCGCCATAGAAGAACCAGCCGGTCTTTTTGACAATGGCTTCATCAAAGATGTCTTTTTCAGAGTTAATATAGCCTGTGCTCTTAAATGCATAAGCGAGTTGATTCAATTCAAGGGATCGATGACGCAGAACTTGCTGGTGTTCAGAGTTGAGAATCAGATCAGGACAATGAATGTGTACACCGTCTTTAATGGCGCGTTTATCCGATTTCTTATCTTCATAGGGCGCAGGACGAAGTGTAATAAAGAATCGCAGTGGTTTGTTGATATCATAATAGTACGTAATATTGCTGACATATTGATGAATGAAATCGTAGATGTGAGAGAGTTCAAACTGCCGTTGAATGGCACGTTCCGCAGGATACTTGAAGTCAAGATCAATCAGAATAGGAGACATTCCATCACATCGGCGCTGTTCCACTAGATTGAGTGGTCGGCGCTGCTGTGTAAAGAGATATTCATGAAGTAATACCATAAATTGTGGATACTCTTCGTCTTTTACCATAAATTTTCCACGCATCGCGCCCATACCCGTAAAGGAACATGCGTCGCCCTTCTCGATCACGCGATGAGAATCGAGAAAGATGCCTAGTGGAGTTTCGAGCACATTTTCAGTAAGCGTAGGAGGCATCGTGGTGTGACTCACCATCCCTTTTTAGGTCGATCAAATTTTATTTGATATCATTCTCTCATACAATATATACTTTGTGCAACGATAGGCACTACGCTATATTATTGTATGCGATACACAATGTTATAAAAATTGATTTAAATCATTCTGATACAGAATAGAAAGAATGAAGGAGTCCGACTTTTGCCCTGTCTGTCGATACTACTTATACTTAAAGGAGGAGGAAACACAGGAGGAGAAAAAGTCAGAGACCAAAGAAAAGATTCTGTTACGGCTCTGTCGCAATTGCGGATATCAAGAGCGCCGCATGGGAGGACTTATTCTAGAAATTGACTTGAAAGAGAAAACATCGGAGGGCTATAAGATTCTAATGAATCAGTTTACGGATCAGGATCCGACTCTTCCTCATGTTAATACTATTAAATGCCCAAATACCAACTGTGATACAAACACATCAAATAAAGAAAAAGATGTAATCTATTTAAAGTATGATGCGGTAAATATGAAGTTCCTGTATATCTGTAATGTATGTAAGGCACATTGGAGATCGAAGGCCTAAGGTATAACCAAAGGTATAACCAACGGTATAACCTAAAGATAGTAAATATGGAATGGTAGATGAAAGTTCATATCTTTTTATTATGTTATAACGAAGAGCGTATCCTGCCTTATACCTTGCAGCATTATAAGAAAAACTTCCCTAATGCCATCATCACCATTTTTGATAATTATAGCACAGACCGCTCTGCTGCTATTGCAGAGGAGCAAGGATGTCGTGTAGTAAAGTATGATTCAAATGAACAACAGAATGAAGAACTACTAATTTGGGTACGAAGCCATTTATGGAAAGATTTTATGGAGAAAGGATGGGTCATCATGTGTGACATGGATGAGTGGCTATCCATGACCGAGGCACAATTAGAAGAAGAAGATGCGAAGGGAACAACGATTGTTACGACACAGGGGTTCAATATGGTAGGAGAAAGCAAGATGGCCGATCTCAGTGATATTAATTTATTTGATATTAAACGGGGTTTTTATGATGATCGAATGTCAAAGAGCATCTGTTTCAAGTACCCCGAAGTAGGAATTGAATTTTGGTATGGTGCCCATCATTGTTTTCCACAAGGATATGTACAATATAGTGAAGAAGCATATTTGCTACAACATTATGATATTTTGGGAGAAGAATATGTAGTTGAAAAGAATCAGAGACGATATGAACGGAATTATCAGAGCCGTGATGAGGGATTAAATGAGCATTATTTACTAGATCGAGATGCAATTATATCGCGATATCAGTATCATCTTGCAATATCCATTATACTAGGCGCCTCTTCTCATACTCCTGAATCACCTGTACAATAATCTCTTTGGCTTCGAAGAGTTCCAGTAAGGTGGGAATAATAAAATCCTCAGAACCATCGGGACCTGGGTCCCAGCGATGACAGAATCTCTCTAGAATATCTTTTTCAATCAAAGAGACATCATCCACGTGACATTGTAGAATGAGATAGATTTCAGAGCCTTTGGTGTATTTATGAAGACGGCCAATACGTGTATCGGGGCACTGAGAAGTGCGACCGACTTTATAAATGGGGCGATTGAGAGCCTTAAATTCACGGGTGCGTACTAGGTAAATGTAGCCGTGTTTTTCTTCTGTGTCGTAGACAAGACCTTTCATGATCCGCCGACGCTGACCCTGTTGGACCGCGATGCTGATGGTCTTCTCTTCCGCCATTGTTATATTATAATACTATTTTAATTGTTAATATCGTTTAACACGAGTACGTGCTCTCTTTTTTCTACGGGTAGAACGCCCTCCTGACATAGGAGTTAAGATATTGGGAAGGGTACTTGTAATAGAGGGTGAATACATTCGTTTGGCATAATTGGTTCCAATTGGATTATCTTTCTTATGTTTCCACATCATTAGTATGTTATATAATAGACGATTATCTACTAGTGGAGTTAATTGCCAGTTATTATTAGAATCTCTCCATAATGCATCAACTTTCTTTTGCACATAGGTTTGATTTAACATAGCATGATTGGAATTCATTTTATTTGCACTTAATAATTGAACAGGGTATGGAAATTCAATTTTAAATATACCCTCAAATTGTATATTTGTTCTAAAATCAAATGATCCATTATCAATAGAACGCTTATTATATTCCTTATTCTTATTCCATACCATGTAAATTTCTTTTACTGGATTACGTGCATTATGTGTTTGATTTGATTTAATAAAAAGAGGAGCAAACGTAGAAATATCATAGGTAGAAGATAAATATTTCTTTAATCGTTTTAAAAAAAATCGTTCATCACACGAAGATTTGTCTTTAATTTCAGTAGAAAAAAGACTATTTAGTCCCCAATCTCGTTCTTTACATGTTTCTGTATCATAATAAAATACTGGAACATTTTTAATAATTGTTTCTACAGGAGAGGAATGAATAACGGGTACATTGAACTGTATTTGATTAAAATATCCAGCTAAATAAGGATATCGATCATCATTGACAACCGAATAAATGGTATTCATCTATTAGTCTATTATCTTTTTCATAACAGAAAAAGAGAAAAGAGTGTTTTACATTCTACCAACGAACCGTAGTTCTCATTGAATGCGACCACCTTCCTCGCTCCATCCCGTGAAGCTCCAGTGGTATTATGGAATGTTTATTACATACTCATCAAAAAGTATGGGTTTTATCTTTGTACTCGTTAAAGTACGATTTTCTACTGTATCCATGACTATATGCGGGACATGCATATCACACAATATCGGCAATGATACTATTATAAGAAGGATTGCTGTATGGATACATCTTCACTGTATTCCTTTTGTTTAACAGACAAAGGGGAGTTGCTGTTCGAATACAAGGAGGGCGGCGCCCTAATCAAAGAGAGCGCTGTCTCTTTAGGCTCTTTTGTCGCCGTGTCTTTTGTCGCCGTTTTCGGCTTTTGCGTCGACCACCTATTAGTGCTCCAACAGCACGTTTCTGTTCATTTTCTGCAATCGATCTCATATATTCATATGCAAGTATTGCACGTTTTATATCAGGTTTCTTTTCATAGGCATTATCTAACCGTCCCTGAAAGAATGCAACAAACTTTGAATTTTTGGGCTGACCAAACACGGCACGATATACATCACTGCATTTCTGATAGTCAGGATCATCTTCACCTTTACTATCTTTAATGTCTTTTTTTAATATAGTTGCCTTTTCTCTTATATCAGTTAATAAGTTATCTTCTAAACCATGAGGAACAGGTATTGTATCTTCCTGACGCGAGTATACGTCATACTTACCCTGTATATTTTTAGATAATTTAAAGATACGTTGTTCTTTTACTGCCATTAAATACTCATATAGTTTATTAGAATCTTGTATGTTTCTAATATGGTTTTCTGAAAATCGAAATGGAGTATGATTTGGTTGAGGCGCAATGAATATAGCTTGTTTAGGAAAAAGATCAAGTGGTTCTATCCGTTCAGCAATTAGATGATTACATATTTGGTCCATTGCATTATATGCATCTGTAGGTAATATTCGAGTATTTTGATTGAAGGATATCATCTTTTTTAACAATTCTACAGTATTTTTTAGTGCTGCATTTTCATACTCATTCACATTTTTAAATATTTTTGTTCTTTTATCAAAATAGAACAGAGCTATTATTTTTAATAAACAAAAGCCTAATCCATAATTATCAGATGTATCAATCAATTTATCTAGGTTAAAATTCTTAATAGAATTGATTTCTTTTTGTATGAAAGCCCTGAATATAGGCACAAAATCTGCATATGGTGTATTATATGATATATTTGAGTAAATCATAGGAAAAATAGGTAAATAATATGAATATATCTCATCTATGACTTGATCCATATTTCGGTGTTTGTTATTTTTGGATAATGTAACCTCTTTGCCAACCATTGATAAAAATAGTCCTTCAATCGGTTTATTATAAAAACAAAATGAAGTAATATCACATGGCCTCTTATACTGTAAGTTTGTTTCTGCCTTTTGTATATAATCCTCTTTTAGTGTAAGACCATCAAAATCAATAATAGTAAGACGAGGATTCTCAATATTAATTTGTGGAGATGTAAGAGAATCACGATTAATATTTATCATCACATTTGTATCACGAATATCACAATGTATTTTTCCTTTATAAAATAATTGTCGGGTCTGACCTAATAGTTTTAAAAACTGCTGTAACAATGGTAATACAGGACATGTATACACACATGATGGTCTTCTTTGTCCCGTCTCATATAAATCAATATCATATAAATCAATACCATTATCAACGAGTACTAAAATCGGAAGAGGTACATATGGTGTTCTAGATGGATCAACACGTTTATTTAAACATAATTCTTTATATTTTTTAGCAATAGGGTTATACCGCGTATTTAACAAATCAAATGTAATAGGTATTTCAAATCGTTTCATTTCATGGCCCTCATTTGGGCCCATATTATTTTTTATACGAAGTGAATCTCCTATAACCTTATCCAAGTCAGAGGGTCTAAAAAATAACTTAAGAATTTTATCACTTGGAGTAAAAATATCTCGTATTACCATACCATATCCTCCCACTCTTGCAGTATCAGCTTCTTTTTTAATTTCCTCCTCAGTTACTAGTGGTTCAGGATTTTGATTTATTCTTTGTTTTAGTGAATTTGCATGTAGTGCATTCTCCATCTACTTACTTATGTCAATTAAAATCGCGCTCGAACCGGGTTATACCGCTCATCATCCAGTACAGACCGCATTCCCTCATAGGGTGTCTGAACTTGAACGCCTTTCTGTAACGCCTTCAAAATGCTGGGGCTCCAGCCTGATAGTTGAACAACACCCTCCTGATCCGCTGCCGCATGAAAATCCTTGAATGCGGCTCGAACATTCCAAATCACAATCCGCGGAGGCTTCCAACCACCCGCGGACTGAAACTCGCGACGAATACGAGTCAACTGTGTCTCCCATGCCGATAAAGTAGATGAACTTGAATTAGTAGATGCTGCATCATTAAATCCCATATCAGTAATAACAAGTAGATCATCAGGCTCCTCGCCAACAGGAACATTATACTGCATCATCCGTCCAATAATACACCGACATGCCTTATAAAAATCGGTGCTCAAGCCAATACCGCATCCTGACAGTGATTCCACTTTCTCTTTTAGCGTCTTTTTCCCTTTAAAAGAATGCCATCGAGGCGTGGAGTCAAATGACAGAATATGATCGCGAAAAGCGGGATGGGTACATTCTGAAATCAAAATACCTAGCGCCTTAGAGATTTCCAACGGAATACCAGTCATACTCCCACTGAAATCGCACATGGCAACCGTTTTGCCGAGGCCACCTGCTCGAATTGTCTCTTCTTTTACGGAATCCCACTGCGCCTGAAGAATAGCCTCCTGATCACTTGTAAGAGGGCATGTCTCTAATTTAACAACTAATTCATGAGGAAGAACCACATTTGCACCATGTGCCTTTTTAGTACCCTCCTGTAGTCCCTTCGTAAAATCCTTGAAATGGGCACGACATATCATGCGATCCTCATCACGCGGATAACGTAGTTCATTCTTATTGGTGGTCCTCACATTCAAAAATGCAGCATCGTGAATCTTCAAGCATCGGCCAGGAACCGCCTCGGGTTCAATTGCTGCCCATGTCTTTCCGCACATATTTACTTCCACTGTTTTCAACGCACGGTTCATCTCACTACAGTTCAAGCGATAGAACCGCATACTCATTTTAGTGGATATTGTATTATAATATACACATTTGGCAATCTTTCGTGCCCAGCCAGGATAGGTCTTTGATTTTTCACGAGGCAGCCATTTTCCAAGGAGATCGATGGGTTCGCCCTTGCGCACTCTTTCCATATTTCGTATATAGGCATCTCGTGTATGATGGAGAATAGGGACCTCTAATTTGGGAATCCGCTTTCCAATTTCCCATAGATCACGCCAACATCCATACTCGGGAATAAGAGGTATCATTCGCTCTGCTTGATTAGGATCTGCCTGATAAAGCGCCTGGAACATTTGATAGAAGAGTTGACGTTCTCCCTTTCCGCCACGAATATCACGTGTTTGAAATGCCATAACCCACAGATCTTGTAGGATGGCAGAATCATTTTTTTCTGTGCATAGTTGAATGTTCTCCTTGATATATTCCTCCTCAAGACCTCGATTGAGCATGGTAAATAGCGTCACACGACGATCGCCAACTCCTGTCTCGGTATAGACCGCCGCACCATTTACACCGATTTTTGTGTCAGAGGCGTTCATTGCTTGTACGAATGCCATATTATTGGAATAAGGCACCAATGCTTTAGATGGAATAGCGCGAGAAAGCAGAATCGAGATACAGATACATTTACACGCTGAAAATAAGTGCCACAAACTATGACGAGCAGGATACCATTCATCGTAATCAATGGTCTGATTGGCTAGAAAGACAAGACCATTAAGGAGAAGAACCAATAGAAAGGAATAGGGTGTTAGTGTAAGCCCCCATGTAAGATCATAGAGAAACCATGCAAAGGCAACAATATAATCAACATACATAAATATTCGATTAGATTCATGTGTAGCATGATATAGAACAGACATGGTAGTGGAGAGAAAAATGGTACAGGCGTACATGGTCAGTTGAGGATGACCTAACAGTGGTAGAATGCCAAAATAATGAGGAAGAGTAGTAAGAATAAGATACTTCATTATAATTCCATCATAGCAATGGTTTAGGTACAAACCTAAACAGTATCCCCTATATTCTAGCAGAATGACAGGGACAGTCTATTTTCTCGTACAAGGACAGTTCGGAAACAACCTATTCCAATATTTTGCTGCCGAGCTTATTAAAAAGTGGTATGGCTACGAGTCTATTAAACCCGCATTTGAAGACATTGTGGATTATGTAATTGATGATGAGAAATTTAAGTCCATTGCAGAAGCACAGCGTGAAGGTAATCCCATTCCTCTCGATACGCGCAAAGATGTATTACTTAATGGATTTTTTCAGCGCTCCGAAATCTATAAAGCGGAGGGTAAGTATCTTCGCAGCTTATTTTGTATCGAAAATATGAGCCACATTAGCAATCGTGTTCAAATTGGTAATATTCTAAAATATAAGACAAAGCATACAATTCAACCCACAACAAAGGATCTTACCCTCCATCTTCGCTGCGGCGATTTTTGGGACCATGAAAAGAAACGCTCTCAAATCTTTGATCCTGTTCGTATCAAAGAAATCGTACGATCCATTCCACATGACACACTCTATATTGTATCCTCTCCTATTGCATTTGCCTGGGAAAAGGAATATTATCAGCAATTTGAGGAACTGAATCCTGTGTGGATTCGTGGAAACATGGCAGATGATTTTGATTTCTTGATGAAATCACCGAAACTGATTACTTCTGCATCAACACTCTCTTGGATGGCGGCATTTCTAAGTAATGCAGAAGAAGTACACATTCCCTACAATACGTATTATGGAGGCGTGGAAGGATATGAACAGAGTCTTGCTGATTTTAATGATCGTTGTATTGTGCATCATGATATGACATATTGGTCCCCTTTATAGTCATAATGAACTTTTAAGCGTATTATTTCGCAACAGAACTGGCATGGCGGTGCTTGTAAAATCGTAAAAAAAGGCAGGATCAATTAGTTGATAACAAACACCAATTGTATCTGCCGAAATAGAATATTGCTCACTGATTTCGCGAATGTATCCACGACACTGGTCCATCGTAATAATCTTATGATATAACCATTGCCAAAGTTGTGTTCGACTAATTTCCATTGTAGCCAAATCCTCCATCAAACCATCCACGGCCACAGAACCCACACCTTTTCGCCACGACTCCACATATAAAAGACAGGCCTTCACATTGTGCCGAATACCTGCCAATGTAACATTGCTCGAAATGCCTGTTTGATGCAAGAGATCTGCAGACGTAATTCTAACGTTAGGCATACATTGAAGTTGATTCTCCTTTGGCATAAATTCATCAAATACGGCTCGTGCTACATCGACAAAATCGGGATGAAGAACCCATGTTCCATCAAATCCATCGCGCACTTCGCGCATCTTATCTGCACGAACATGCTCTGCAGCCTTAGCATTCGCTGCGGCATCCCCTCGAATAGGTACAAAGGCCGACATTCCACCCATGGCATGAACTTTACGCTTATGACAGGTTTGAATCAGTAGATGGGAATACGCCGCCAAAAATGGTGTAGTCATGGCCAGTTGGCTGCGATCGGGTGTAACAAATTCAGGAAGATATCGTAGTTTCTTAATGAAACTAAAAATATAATCCCATCGACCTGTATTAAGACCCGCAGAATAATGGCGAAGTTCATAGAGAATCTCTTCCATTTGAAAAACAGCCGGAAGTGTCTCAATTAAACAGGTGGCGCGAATACAATGGCGAGGAAGACCCAGTTTTTCTTCGGAAAAGGAGAAGACATGAGACCATAGTCGTGCTTCCGTATACTGTTCCATTTTGGGCAAATAGAAATAGGGACCTTGACCAACAGCAATAGACTGCTTGGCACAATGAAACAGATACAGACCTACGTCAAATAAACTGGCACTCATTGGTGTACCATCCACGACAAAGTTGGACTCCTCCATATGCCATCCACGAGGACGAACCAATAATGTAGGAAGTGGTCCATTACGCAGTTTGAGGGACTTCTCTTCTATACGAATGGTACGATAGATCGCATCCTTTACATTTTGGTGTCCCTCCATGATATTGGCCCAGGTCGGTGCCATAGAATCCTCGAAGTCACACATATATTGTGTTGCACGGCTATTAAGTGCATGAATGACCATTTTTCGTGGAGCAGCTGGACCTGTAATTTCAACACGGCGATCAATAAGTCCAGGTGCCAAGGGAGCCCCGTACCAGGCGGGGTCTGCGCGAATGGCCTTTGTTTCCTCAGGAAAAGTTGGAGCCACACGGTAATGGGATACACGTGTTCCAAGTACATTCTTACGCTCTACATGGAATTGCTGATGAAGTGCTCGAAGAAAGGCTTGTGCCTCATTTGATAGGAGAGGATGCGACATCTACTCTATCTATTCTAATCTACCTTAAGTCGATGGGGTCGAAAGCGCTGTAAATCGCGGACAATTCGCAGTGGACAAGAATGAAACCGTGTAATCTTCTCATTTCCCACCATAAAGTATATCCATTTTTTAGAATGCTCTTTATCTTTTCTCATGAATCGACAGAAAGAAGAGCCGGGCTCCTGCAGCCAAGATTCAAAGAGTGTTCGTAGGGTGGGCGCCAATTTATCATAGTAGTCAATGTAAAGAAGCCCTAAAAATAAGTAGAGATCTCGGCCCTCTTTAGGACATGGATCATCGAGAGGATAGACCGTACTAAGAGATAATTCAACACGATGAGTTTCCGTAGATCCAAGACAAGAGAATCCAAAATCAATGAGGGTAAGAGAATGGGGGGAGGATAGTTCTATGATTTCGTTTCCAATCGTAATAGTTTTTGTAATCGGTTCATGTTCTACAATTAAGAAATTACTCGGTTTTACATCACGATGATTAATTCCAACTGCATGATGAAGATGCCATAGCATAGCAGATAATTGTAGAAGACAATCAATGATTACATTGGAGAATTGTCCTGATGATACTGAATCTAAATAGCGATCTAGTGTAACTGCATCATGAATGGGCTCCATAGCAAAGCAAACAGATTGATCGCGTAGACGAAAGATATGGGTAACGCGGGGTGCACCTATTAGAAATCCAATGGTGCATAATTCTTCGCTTACCAATTTCTGAATACATGCTTCGCGCAATAAACTACGGCCTGGCAAAATGGGGCGCTTAACATAGACTTCTTCCTCTTGTGAAGAGGATCGATGCAATGCCACATCAATATACCCAAAGGAGCCATGAGCTACTGTTTTAATACAAGTAAGTGTTTTGGGTGGCGAATCAATATAGATGGACGGATTTAAGAGGGATTGCTGAATAGGAATGGAAATTGATTGTAGCCAGGAAGGTTCTCGAAGACATCCCTGTGCTGAAATTCCAACCGAATCCAATGAGATCCAGGCACGGCATCGATTGGAATGATGACACATACCACTATTAAAGGTACAGATTAAACGATAGATAAATAGCCTACTGCCCGTTGTAATGTACGAAAGCCAGGAGTGGATCGATAGCGATCCGGTTCTGAAAGAACATAGGCAGCAAGTTCTCGCGGATGTTCATACGCACTGGGCGGCGCATTTGGAAATTGTGCTTTTAGTTCGGGTGGCACAGAAGTCACATGATATGTTTCATATGGCTGATAGAACCATATTAAGGTGTCTTGCACAGAAGGATGACTAATATCATTAAAAATGGGAACAGGAATCCACTGATTTTGATAAATCCAAAAAGGGGAATCGATTGTATCCGGATTAAAGCGCCGAAAACGCTCCAATGAAAGAGGAATGGTACCATTCCAGGGTTTCCATCCTAATTCTTCAAAAATGACGAGCCATTGTGACTGATAGAGGCGTTGATGTATATGCCATAATTCGTGAATAACAGTGCTAATGGACATCAATTGTGTAAGATTGGGAACACAAATGAGATGATCGGGTCGGGTATGTGGCATTCCGCCATCGGCAGAAGGCATAAGAGGAATAATATCTATATTATTCAAATCCATTCGTAATCGTTGGGGAATATGTGCTAAGGCACGTTGTAGTACGGTGCGGTAATGTGTCACCTCTTCGGGAGAAATAGAATTGGCCCGATAGGTCATATTCTTTCGTGCTAATGCATTACTTGTATCATCGTAGCATTCTTCCAGGTACATGTCCTTCTTTTCTGCCTTTTCCAGTAATAATTCCGCAACGTGCTTATTACTGATAATGGTAAAGGATAACTGGATAGGATGCGTCGATGTATTTCCCATTGCTTTCTATGATGAATCGCGATTTAAATTCTGTCAAGAAAGTAAATGGCGAATATACGAATTGCATCGCCAAATGATCCTGAAATTATGAAAAAAATAGAAGATATTTTTTCCCATGGCAAATCGATAGAGGATCTACAGCCTCCCATAGGAGAACAGCCTCTATTGGTTATTGTAGGAGGATCGCCCGGTGTAGGAAAAACATCACAGGCACGACAAATTCTTCAAAAAATGGGTTATTCCTATGATAACTTTTATCATATATCACTTGATGATATTATGGAACATATGACATCGTATCGTGAAAATACGTGGAAAATGTATGAAACATGGAAAACACCTGAAATACAGACTCCTGAACTAACGAATCAGCATCTAGGAAAACTAAGTAGTTTATATTTAAAATCACTTCGAATGGATTCAGATTCGTCAATATTGAGAAGAAGACTAGAAGCATTGGAATATGGAGTCAAACATGGGCTCAATATTACATATGATACAACATTTTCATCCAAAAGTAATATTGTAGAACGAGACATTTTACCGATATTAAATAAATATGTTGGAAAACTACGCTATCAAATTCATGTAGTATTGGTAACATCATCTGAGCGACAAATTCGAAAACAATTGCAAGAGCGGCATATGTATATGCTAGAGAATGGTTTTATTCGAGGAATACCATTAAAAGTAGCTAGTTTTCTTCCAAAAGAAAATCGTAGTGGATTTAAAAAAATACAAGATGAACTTCGGGTAAATGGTGCATATGGACCAGATGATTTTTATTTTCGATATGTGGATAATTTGCCGAAACGAAATGAAAATAATGAGCGAGAAAACCGATCTTCAAGTCGATCTCAACGTCGATCACAACGTCGTTCTTTACTTCAATCTCTATTATCTTCAAATCGGTCTACCAAACGTAATGCACGGCGATCCTATCGTCGTTAAACAGATTCTTTTGCTTTCTCTTTGGCCTTTGCCCGTTCTTTTTTTTTGATATTAGATACAAGGAAGGAATCTAGCAGATAGTTACTAATAGAGGATTGTACAACCGGTTTTGCACTTGTAGAAGGTTTAGCAGCACTGCTGGTTAAAGGCGTTGGTGCTTCTGTCTTTGCGATTTTTGGAGTAATGACTACATTTCCACCGAACATCGAGGACATGGCACTTCGTTTACTCGTTGTCTCAAACCGCTTTAAGCAATCCGAGAAGAGAAGTTCCGCCGCCTTTCCTTCTCGAAAGGCTAAATATCGATCTAAATCTTCACTTGCTGCGGGACATCCTCGCACCATGGATGCCTGAAATCCAGGAATGCTCTCAAGAAGCAGCGCAAATGCTTGAGAGATCGGATTCTGAAGTTGATGCTCAATATAATGCCGATAATCCGGTACAAGTTGATGTTCTTTAATATACAATGGAGTTTCAATCCGATCGCCTTGTAGTTTCGAGGCTTCTTGACCCGAAGGAGGACGAATATAGACATATCCAATGCGATCTCCCGCGGCAGGAGCATTGCCTGGATCACGTTTGGTAATTCGATCCGCCAAGGCCTTATGAGCAATTCGCGCAGGATCCGCATAGTCAGCTCTTAGCGATTTTGTTACGGTCAACTGACCTAGGCTCACTTTACCCTCTACCAGTTCCAAGCATTTCTCTTTGACAAACTGAAATGCTCCGACCACATCTCTTTTATCCAAGAGCATCTTCATGGCACCTCCAAAGATGGTTTTGACAATAGGTGCATTATCGCGGCGTTTCAAGGCAATACCCATGTATTTATGCACATAATCGTCCGGATTTTCTTCGTACATGTTCCCTGCATAGCGCTTTTTGGAGAACATTAGAAGGGGGTCAAATGCCTTATCGAATTCAAAGTCATGCGGTGCTGCTAAGGTTTTTGTAATGAAGTGACCCGCTTCGTCCGTCAGTTCGATGGTGGCAACACGCGCCTCGCGACCCTCTAGGCGTTCGCCGGTTACTGGATTACGTGGATTAAACTCGACAAAGATAGAGTCTGTATCACCATATACGATTTTTGCACAGCATGTTGTTAATTTTTTATCAGGTCCATAAAACTTCTCAATGGCCGCTTTGGCAAACAAGATTTGTTTTCGACCATAGGCTGTAACAGAAGCAGCAAGTGCTTGAAGACGAATCTTAAAGGTGCTGGAGCCAAGTTGTCCATAAAGAGAATTGCCTGTTAGTTTATAGGCGAGTTGTTCTGCATCCAATAAGGCATAGCGCTCAGGATCCTTCTCCGCCTTCATCTCCTTCTTCTTTGCGGATCGAGCCGTGAGAAGCCAGGTTGTGATCTGCGGAAGTGTAGATTTGGATCCATCTAAGGGCTGTGCATAACGACAGATGCGCCGCCCACACTTAATCTTACGTGGATGTTTTCGACCATCGCTGGGATCAGGGCGAATGATATCAAATTCAATGTCGGTAAACGCATATCCGTCACATTCATCGTAAACTTCAGAGCCCCACTGATGTTGAATGAGTTCACCATCATCAGTAAAGTCCTTAACCCAAAGAAGCGAATCGTGACTAATATTTTCACTGACAATCGTTGAAGGATATAGTGAAGCAAAGTCACAGACACCGATGGGACTCGTCGAATAGAATCCAGGTTCAGGATCAAGTACAATGGCGCCTTCATAAGAGTCTTCTCCTCCATTTTGATTGGGGACGGGCAGAACAGGAATAATGATTTGACGCTCTTGACAGAACTTGAAGATAAGGGATTCAATCTTGATACCTTGGCCACGAGTAAAGATATAGCTCACAGGAACGGTACAGACATTGGCCATAGACATGGAATTGTTAAAGGTCTCCAGTTTTCGGTAGAGATCAATGACCAGGTCACAATCCTGAAGACAGTATTTGCCGACCACCGCGCGATCCTCTGCTGAGCCACGATGAAGGCGAAAGATATCCTGAGGACTTACATCATCTTTTACAATGACCCATTTGGTGGCATCCTCCATTTCTGCCAACGCATCCTCGTCCAGTACACAGGTAAACTGCAGGGTTCCACCGCTCACGGACTCCACAACAAGCTTTTCTGAAACGGTCTCACCTGTCTCATCCAAGAGCATAATGGAACGCCCTGGATGAACATCTTTGATTGCACCCGCTACTTCTAACGTTAGACGTCCATCTGCATAGTTCTGTTGTTTGAGTTTTCCTGACATGAAGTGTTTGGTTACTTCATCTAGTTTGTAGGAGGGAAGAACATTATTTCGCTTGATATAATGAAACATATCAATTTGAAGACGGCCATGAGTGGACCAAATGTACATGCGATTGTCTCCCATTGCAGATGAACTTAGGAATTTCTCTTCGAGTTTCATTTCGCCCGATAGTTCAAAGAGACGATTAAGTTGATGAATGGGAGAATTAGCGTGAATCAAGTGGAGCTCCTCTGCACGTTGCCAAAGGTAGGATTCATCAAAACCAAA
>Ga0214921_10003198_pt1 | contig 25347 bp, 27 predicted proteins | sample LL1505_MetaG_FD_177992 | JGI IMG/M metagenome (GOLD analysis project Ga0214921, IMG submission 177992) | Freshwater microbial communities from Lake Lanier, Atlanta, Georgia, United States - LL-1505 | ecosystem: Environmental > Aquatic > Freshwater > Lake | place: USA: Georgia | collected...
AAAATTCTTTAAATAATATTGTTGATGCACAATTTAATGCAACGATAAAAGTTTTTAAAAAGAATTTGATACCATTTCGAGTAATATTGATTGATCAAAAAAAGCCTATTCAAAGCTTTATTTCTTTACTTGTTTACTCAATGTTAGAAACGACAATTTTGTGTAAAGCGTTAGATTTAAATCCTTTTAACCAACCAGCTGTAGATGCAATCAAAAAAGAGACTTATTCTTTATTAAGGTAAATTTAATTCTTTGTTAAGGTAAATTTAATTTTGCAAAGTAAATTTTAGAAACACCATAAATTCTCTCTTCAATAACATTGAGCTCTTTATTTTCAATATTGTTTTCAGAGTTTGTATGAATAACCAATACATTTTTTTTATTAATAATCTTTTTTAAGTTATTTATTATATTATCAATATTTTTCATTTTAAAAGGAGGATCTAAAAATATTAAATTAGGTTTGGTTTGATTAAATAACTTGTTATTCTGAATTAAAGCAACATCTTCGTTTGTAGCAATAGCATTTGCACTTTGTATATTAAGAGTATTAAGATTTTTTTTTAAAATAGTAAAAGCTTCAGGGTTCTTTTCAAAAAAAAATATTTTTTTTGCATCTCTAGATAAACATTCTAATCCAAAGGAACCTGAGCCAGAAAAAAGATCTAGAACTATTGAATTTTTAAATTCAAATTGAATTTTATTTGAGTGCTGCAATATATTGAATATACTCTCTTTTACTCTGTCTCTTAGAGGTCTAGTAATTAATTTGCTTGGAAAAAGTATTTTTTTTCCTTTATATTTTCCTGATATGATCCTCATATAATCTCATTTCTCTCTCTTCTGCTTTTTCTAATTTTCCAGCTAATAAGTTTTTGAGCTTAAATGGACCATATTCTAGACGAATTAACCTATTAACTTTAAGATTAACGGCAGCACATAAATTTCTTATTTCATTATTTTTTCCTTCTCGCATATTAAATTCTAACCAAGAATTTGCATTTCCTTTTTTTAATAATTTATATTCAAAAGGAGCATACTGAATACTATTTATTTTTACTCCTTTGCTAATCCTATCCAAAGAAGCTTCATCTATATATCCATAAACTCTAATTTTATATTTTCTAATAAATTTGTTTTTAGGTAATTCTAGATTTCTTATTATTTCGCCATCATCTGTTAACAATAAAAGTCCTTCAGAATTAATATCTAATCTTCCAACAGTTTTTATTTTTTTGAGATTAAAGGGTAATAGATCATATATAATTGGTCTATCATCCTGTTTATTACGAGAGGTAATATAGTTTAATGGTTTATAAAATTTCCATACTTCTAGTTTTTTTTTAATATCAATCTTTTTATTATTTATAATTATTTCGTCTTCATTATTTACAAAAGTAATTGGCGATGAAATAATTTCTTTATTAACAATAATTCTTTTTTTTTGAATTAATTGCTCTATTTCACGTCTAGAACCATATCCTTTATTAGATAAAAATTTAGCTATTCTAATTTTTTTTTGGTAATTATTATTCATAATGAATGGTCAGACTGATATTTACACCAATTTACTTTTAAAATTATCAAAAAAAGCTTTAGCTTTAGGAGAGCTACCTATTAGCGCAATTATTGTGGATCCAGTTAATAAAAAAGTTATATCAGCATCTACAAATCAAACTAAAAAAAATTCAATTTTACATGCTGAGATTAACGTTATTTTAAAAGCTTTAAAATTAACAAATTCTCAAAGACTAGATAAATTTGATCTTTATTGTTCTCTAGAGCCATGCGCTATGTGTGCTTCTGCAATTTCAATTTCTAGGATTAGAAGAGTTTATTTTTGCTTAGAAGATAAAAAGTCAGGAGGCTTTATTAATGGTCCAAAATTGATTTATTCTAATAATTTACATCATAAGCCTAAGTTTTATTATGGTTTTAAGGAAAAAATTTTTTTAGATTTAATGAAAGATTTTTTTGAGAAAAAACGCAATTAATTATTAATAGCTCTCCAACCAATATCACTTCTAAAATATTTATCATTCCAGTTAATTTTTTTTAATATTTTAATACATTCGCTTCGAGCTGATCTAAGATTTTTATTTATGGCTGTAGCATTCAAAACTCTACCGCCAGATGTGAAAATTTTATTATTCTTTTTAAATGTACTCGCGTGAAATAAATATTGATTATTATTTAGTAAAATTTCTTCTGTATTTTTAATTTCTGATATTTTGCTCTGTTTATTAGGATATCCTTTAGATGAAGCAACAATTGTTATTGCTTTTTTATTACTCCAGTTAATTGCTACTTTGTTAATTTGTTTTTTCTTACAAGCTAATATAATTTTTAATAAATCAGTTTTTAATCGCATCATCAAAACCTGGCACTCAGGATCTCCAAGTCTAATATTATATTCAATAAGTTTGGGTTGATCATCTTTAATAATTAGCCCCGCATAAAGAATTCCAACAAAAGGAGATCCTAATTTTTTTAACCCTTTTAACGTAGGTTCAATAATCTCTTTTTTTATTTTTTCCTCAACTTTATTTGTAATAATATTTGAAGGAGAGTAAGCGCCCATGCCTCCTGTATTAGGACCGGTATCACCTTCTCCTATTCTTTTGTGATCTTGTGCGGTTCCAAAAAATTTATAATTTTTCCCATCCGATACTATAAAATAACTTGCCTCTTCTCCTGATAAAAATTCTTCAATAACAAATTTTTTAGAACTTTTAAATTTTCCTTGATTAATTTCTTTACATTTTTTTAATGCTATAGTTTTGCTATTACAGATAAAAACTCCTTTACCTGAAGCTAATCCGTCAGCTTTTATTACTATAGGAGCATTCATTTTTTTTATATACTCTTTGACTCCTTTCATATTGCTAAAAGATTTATATTGTGCTGTAGGTATTTTATATTTTTTACATAGTTGTTTTGTGAAAGATTTAGATTTTTCTAATCTTGATGCTGCTTTAGAAGGTCCAAAAACAAAAAAATCTTTTTTTTCTAAGTAATCTTTAATTCCGTTAACCAAAGGAACTTCAGGGCCAACGAAAACTATTTTTATATTATTATTACTTAAAAAATCTGAGATACTTTTAAAGTTTAAAACATCTATGTTAATATTTTCAGCTATTGTGCTTGTGCCAGCATTCCCTGGAATACAAAAAATTTTTTTAACTTTTTTTGATTGTTTTAGTTTAAAGCAGACCGAGTGTTCTCTACCGCCACTTCCTATAACAGCTATGTTCATATAATAATATAGGTATATAAATTGATAATGAAAAACATACCAGAATTTTCTGTTTCAGAAATTACCTCTTTAACAAAAAATATTTTAGAAGAAAATTTTGACAGAGTGAGAATTAGAGGTGAAGTTTCTAAAATAAAAGAAAATAAAGGTCATTTATATTTTTCATTAAAAGATGAAAATTTTGTACTCAATGCTATTTGTTGGTCAAGTACAGTACCGCTTTTACAAGTTTTCCCGGAAGAGGGTATGGAGGTTGTTGCTGAGGGAAAGATAACAACTTATGCAAAAAGTAGTATTTCAAGTTATCAAATTAAAGTAGATCAAATAGAACTTCAAGGTGAGGGAGCGCTATTAAAGTTAATTGAGCAAAGAAAAAAAAAATTACAAGCTGAAGGATATTTCAACGAGGAACACAAAAAGCTTATTCCATTTATTCCTAATAAAATTGGAATAATTACCTCACCAACGGGAGCAGTAATAATGGATATAATAAATAGAGTACAAGATAGATATCCAACACATCTTTTAATTTATCCAATTTCTGTGCAAGGAAATAAATCTGCAGGAGAAATTATTCAGGGAATAGAATTTTTTAATAAAAAAATTAATGTTGATACTATAATAATAGCTAGGGGAGGTGGAGGAGCAGAAGATTTATTATCATTTAATGATGAGAACGTAGTGAAATCTGCATTCGCAAGTAAAATACCAATTATTTCAGCAGTTGGTCATGAGACTGATTTTACTTTGCTAGATTTTGTCGCGGACTATAGAGCATCAACCCCAACAGCTGCTGCTGAAAAAGCAGTCCCAGAAAAAAATAATTTAATTGCAAAAATTTTTGCACTTCATAAGCAGTTAATTTCTAGTTTTAATTTATTTTTAAAAGAAAAAGATAAAAATATTTATCAATTAGCTAGATCATTAAATATTAGTAATTTAAAAAATCTTATTGAAGTAAAAAAAGATGAAATTAAAAATTATAATAAATCTCTCAATGATTTATTAAAAAATAAATTTAAATATTTTCGATTAAACTTAAATAATATTTTTTCCAGATTAAATAATTTAGATACTAATAAAATTTTAAAAAGAGGTTTTTCGATTATTAGAGACATAAATAATAATGTTATTTACAAAAAAAATCATACTCATAAAAATAGCGATATCACAATTGAATTATCAGACGGTAAAGTTAAAGCTAAAGTTAGTTAATAATAGTTTTTATGAAAGAAGCAAAATTAAAATTTAAACCTGGAAATTTTGAAATTATTAATTCAGGTGATTATGTGCTTTGTAAAGTTTCTGGAAAAAAAATTTATTTATCAGAATTAAAATATTGGAACGTTGAATTACAAGAGGCATATTTTTCTTATATTGAGGCAAATGAAAGATTTAAACAATTGAATAAAAAATAAATGCATTTTTTAATTGTATTTTTTTTATTATTTCAATCAACTTTAGCGAATGCTTTTGAGTTAAATGGAGAAATTACTCAAGGAGCGCTTATTGTTGGAAAAGAAAATCCTGATAAATCTATATATATTAATAAAAAAAAAATAAAATTATCTAAAAACGGCATTTTCGTTTTTGGGATAAATTATAATCAAACAGGAAATATTGTTATTGAATCGGTTGATAAGAATAATCAAATAAATTCTAAAACTTATAAAATAAAGAAAAGACAATACAAAGTTCAAAAAATAGACGGTCTTCATGAAAAAATGGTTACTCCAGATGAAGAGTCATTAGAGATAATAAAAAAAGAAAATGATTTAATTAAAAATGCCCAATTAATTAATTCAGATTTTGAATTTTTCTTATCAGGCTTTAATAAGCCTATTGATGGTGTAATTTCAGGAGTTTACGGTAGTCAAAGAATATTAAATGGCAAGCCTCGTGCACCGCATTTAGGTATTGATTTTGCAGCACCTAAAGGGACAGAGGTTAAGGCTCCAGCAGAGGGTTTTGTTACTCTTGCTGAGAAAAATTTTTATTTTACAGGAGGAAGCATAATTTTAGACCATGGGCATGGTGTTTCCACAATTTATGCCCATTTAGATGAAATTTTAGTAAAAAAAAATGAATTAATCAAAAAAGGTCAGGTAATTGGAAAGGTTGGTTCAACAGGGAGAGCTACGGGGCCACATTTGCATTTTGGGGTGAATTGGTTTGATGCAAAAATTGATCCAGAATTAATTTTTAAATAATATTTTTATTTCCACCTATCATGCGTCCATAACCAGCAGGTAGAATCTATCTTTATAAAATTTTCTATTTTTTTATTCATATTTTTAGTGATATTAAAAATATCTTTATCATAATCATTAGTACTTTTTACGATTAAAGGCTCTTCAATAAAAAATTCAAAATGTGTTTTTTTTAATCTTTTTAAAAAAACGGGTACAAGCAATGCATCATATTTAAGCGCTAATTGAGCAGGGGTTGTAGTTGTAGTTGCAGGTTGATTAAAAAAAGGAACACGAATACTGGATGATAATCTTTGATCGATCATTAAAGCCAAAGGATTATTAGCGGCGATATGTTTAATTAATTTTTTAGTTCCGGCAGGGCCTTTTTCTATTTGAATTGGACAAATATATTTTTTTCTAATAAATTCCATAATTGGGTTTAAAAAAATATTATTGAGAGGCCTATAAATTGCACCAATATTAAATCCTAACTCTTTTAAACATTTTGCCATTAATTCAAAATTTGCAAAATGACCGGAAAAGAAAACTATAGGTTTATTATTTTTATTTAAGATTTCGGCGTTATTTTTATTTACAAAAACTATTTTATTTTTTTTTTTATCAACAATACTAAATTTATTAATATGTATATATTCTCCAAATATTCTTCCTATATTTTTCCACATATTATCAATCATCTCATCAATTGTTTTTTCGTCAATATTCGGAAATGCAATTAAAATATTTTTTTTTGCAATTATTTTTTTTCTAAATAATGGACCAACGTATTTTCCTATTATTGCCCCAAAATCAGAAGATAATTTGAGACCTATGATTTTAAATATCACAAAGAAAAATATTACTAAGATAAATTCTAGAAAATATCTGATAATTTTCATTAAAATAATTTTTTTAGTTCTTTTTCTAAAGATTCTTTTCCAATTAATAATGTATTCAGTTTAGTATAGTAAACTTTATCTTTGAATTGTTCTTTAATTCTCACGTAATCTTTTTCAGTAGTTATTAAATTGCAATTATTATTTTCTGCTTCTTGAAACAAAAGTTGATAATTTTTTTCAGTAAATTGAAAATGGTCGGGATAGATAATTTGTTTAATAATTTTTATATTGTTATTTAGTAATGTATTGAAAAAACTATAAGGATTACCAATTCCAGTAAAGGCTATAAAATTTTTATTCTTCAATGTTTCGTTATTTTCAATTCTATTTTCAGCGTAAATAATCTCAATATTTGGACTTATTTTCTTTATTTCGTTTTCAATTATTTGATTTTTTTCTCCCTTAATAATTATAAAATTAGCTTCTTTTATTGATGTTAATGGCTCTCTTAGAGGTCCAGAGGGTATTAAATTATTGTTTCCGAGCCAATTTTTTGAGTCAAAGCACAAAATATTTAAGTTTTTAAATATTTGACGATCTTGAAATCCATCATCTAAAATAATAGCATCAAATCCTAATTTTATAATAGTATTTATAGCCTCAGCTCTATTATTTGAAATATAAACATGTCCATATTTATTTAATAGTAGCGCCTCATCTCCTGTAACTTCCGTATTAAGATTAAGCATATTTAATTCATTTAAATAAATATCTTTATTGCTTTTTCTTCCATATCCCTTTGTTAAAAAACAGACTCTTTTAGACTTATTTAAAATTTTGATTATTTCTATAGCAACAGATGTTTTGCCAGTTCCGCCAATATAAATATTTCCAACACAAATTATAGGTATATTAAATTTTTGAGTAATAGAAATTTTTTTTCTTATTAAAGTAATTAGGTAATAAATTATTGATAATGGATATAATAATATAGATAAAAAAGAATTTTCTTTTTTATCCCAAAATTTTGGTTTTATAAAATACATTTTATTAATTAACTATATATTGATCTAGTTCTTTAATCGTTAATGATAAAATCTCATCTCCCATTCTAATTATTTTTTCTTTAATATTTTTGTTTTGATAATTATAAATTTTTTCTTCTAGCTGATTAATTAATTCTTGCTCAGAATTAATTTTAAATGCAATATTTTCTTTATTTAAAAAGTTATATATTTCTGTGAAGTTATATACGTACGGTCCATGAAAAATTAAAGAGTTATTATAAGCAACTTCAATTGGATTTTGTCCGCCATGTTTCACTAAAGATCCACCAATAAAAACATATTTTGATAATTTAAGAATTTTTTTTGTATTTCCATATGAATTAATTATTAAAATATCAGTATTATTTTCAAAATTATCAAGAGATTCTGTAATTAAAAAATTTAGTTTAGAGTTCGTAATTATTTTTTGTATTTCAGGAATTCTATTTATGTGTCTTGGTATAATGATTGTTAATAAGCTCGGATATTGTGATTTTAAAAATGCATGTATTTTTATGCAAACTTCTTCTTCTGTGGGATGGGTACTTAGCGCTATAAATATTAATCTTTTTTGTAAATTTGTATTGTCCTCTAGTGACTCGAGATCTTCTGGCACGATATATTTAAGATTGCCTAACATCTTAATATTATTAGTTCCAAAATAATTAAAATGATCGGAGCTTTCATTGCTTTGACACAGAATTATATCAAAACAATTTAATATTTTATTCATGCTGCTTTTAATTAATTTCCATTTAGTAAATGATTTATTAGAGATTCTTGCATTAAGTAATATTATTGGAATTTTGTTATTCTTTGCGTAAAAAATCTGATTTGGCCATATTTCAGACTCTGTAAAAAAAATAATATTAGGACTCCATTTTTTAAAAAATTTTTTAATAATTTGAGGACTATCAATCGGTGCGTATTGATGAGTAATATTCTTAGCGTTGTTATACTTTTTTTGAAACACTTCATTTGAACCCAAAGTAGAAGTTGTAACTAAAATTTGATTTTTTTTTAAATAGTAATCAATTATTGGAAATATACTTTTTAATTCTCCAATACTTGAACAATGAAACCATATTAAATAACCACTATTTCTGACTTTAAAAGAAATTCCTAGCTTTTCTTTATAGCGCAATGGACATTCTTTTTTTCTTAAAATTCTAAAATATAGATATGTATGTAGTAGATAATAGAAGACTGTTGTTATTAAATAATAAACAATCCTCATTAATTTATAATTTGTTTTTCATATAAGTTTTTATATATCGAAGAATTATTTACCAGAAACTCATGACTGCCTTCAGCAACTATTTGACCACTTTCAAAAACTAAAATTTTATCGCAGTTCATAATTGTTGATAATCTATGAGCAATTATAATAGTTGTCTTATTTTTAGTTAAATTTTCAATTGCTTTTTGTATAACTGCCTCAGATTCAGAATCTAAAGATGAAGTTGCTTCATCTAATAGTATTATTGAAGAATCTTTTAATATAGCTCTTGCTATTGATAATCTTTGTTTTTGACCACCTGATAATTTTATTCCATTTTCTCCAATGATAGTTTCATATTTGTTTGGAAGTTTTTCTATAAAATCTTGTGCTGCTGCAAATTTGCATGCATTTATTATTTCATTATCTGAAGCCGATGCATTTCCATATAATATATTGGATCTAATAGTATCATCAAAAAGTATTACATCTTGACTAACTAATGAGATTTCTTTTCTCAAAGAACTTAAATTTATATTATTTATATTTTGATCATCAATAAGTATTTCCCCATATTTTAAATTAAAGAATCTTGGGATTAAATTTAAAAAAGTAGTTTTTCCAGAGCCACTTATACCAACTAAACCAACTTTTTTTCCACCTTCTATTTTTGCTGATAAATTTTTTAAAGCATGAGTTCCATCTGGATATGTGAAACTGATATTTTTAAACTCTAGCGTTGCATTTTTTAATTTTAATGATGGAGCATTTTTATCATTATAAATCTCATTTTTTTGATCTATTATTTCATATATTCGTTTAGCAGCAGTAATTCCTTCTTGTATGCCAACATTAATTCCAGCTAGGGCTTTAACCGGTTGATAAGCTAGCATTAATGCAGCTAAAAAAGAGATAAATTCTCCAAGAGAGATGGCACCTTGCATACTTCTGTAACCTGCAAAAAATACTACAATTGCAATAGCAATAGCAGAAATTACCTCCATTATTGGACCTGCGCCTAATCTTGTTTGCTCAACTTTTCTTATAGCTTTAAATCTTTCATCAATAATCATGCTGATCTTTTTTAATTCATCTTCTTCTTTTTGATAAATTTTTATTAACCAAGATCCTTTAATTATTTCACTTAAAAATTTCATAAACTTATCCGAAGCTTCCAGACTTATATGAACTTTTTTACCCATTTTTTTTCCTATATTTTTTGAAGAGATTGCAGCAATCGGTATCATTACTACTGCTAGCAAACTTAACTGCCAGTCATGGTAAAACATTAACCCAATTAATGCTATTAATGTAAATGTTTCTTTAAATAATGTTACAACAACACCAGTTAGCACTACAAATAATATAGTTGTGTCATTAGTAAAATTAGACAAATATTTTCCTGAGTGTTTTTTTGTAATATGAGAAATATCAGATAATAAAAATTTTTGAGCCATTAAAGTTTGAATATTTTTTATTATTTTTATTCCAACTTTAATTGTAATAATTCTTGTTCCATAAATTGAAAAAGCTTTCAAAATAAAAGTAAAAATTATAGCAACAGGTATTAAGTAAAGCATTTTAGTATTTTTATTTATGAAGATTTCTTTAATAGCAGGATCTAACAACCAAGCTGTTGCTGCCGTTGTTAGAGAAGTTAAAATAATAAAAATAAAAGTTATACTAAGTTCTGGAATATATTTTTTAACTTGTGTTTTAAATATTCTGTTTACCAATTCTAATTTGGTCATCTATTTACCTGCAATACTTAAGTTATTTATTCTAATAGTTGGAGAGTTGATTCTAGATTTAAATTCTAAATCATTAGCTAAAAAAATATTTTTGAACATATTTTTTATATTTCCGGCAACTGTGATTTCGTTAATTGGATAAGTTATCTCACCATTTTCTATTAAAAACCCTGAACCACCTTTACTAAAGTCACCTGTTACACTGTTAAATCCAGAACCAAATAATTCTGTTATATAAACACCTTTTTTAATATCTTTTATTAAATCTGTTTTTGTTGACTTTCCATTTTCAAAATAACAATTTGTTGTACCGCCGCATCGTCCATTAGATTTTTTATTTAACATTTTACTAGAATAAGTATCTAAAATTATTTCATTTAGTTTACCGTTTTTTATTAATTCTAATTTTTCACAAGTCACACCTTCAGAGTCAAAATTTTTTGACCCCAGACCTCTTTTAATTAATGGGTCATCTATTAAGTTAATATTTTCTTGAAACAAAATTTCTCCTATATCTCCTTTAATAAAACTTACTTTTCTAGCTAAATTATGTCCAGAAATGGACGATATTAAATGGGATAAGAAAGTTGAGGATACTCTTGGTTCAAATATTCCAGGACCAGTAAAAGAATTTATTTTTTTTGGATTTAATCTGGCTATTGCTTTTTCAGCTGCTATTTTTCCAATATCTCTTGGTTTAGTTAAATCACAAAAAAATCTTTTTGATGAATATTCATAATCTCTTTCCATGCTTTCACTCTCTTTTGCAAGAACATCACATGACACAGTAAAGATCGATGATTTTCTACCGTTTGAAAAACCATTAGAATTTTTTAATATAAAATTTGATTTAGAATCACTAAATGAAACTCCATTAGAATTAAATATTTTTTTTTGAGCTAATGCTTCAGCTTCACATTCAGAGATATAATTTTTTTTAGCTTCAAAAGAGATTGTTGAATTATCAAATAAATCTAAATCAATATGATCTTTTTTAACATCATTATTTTCTGGCAGACCACAATATTTATCTTCAGGTGTGTTTTTTGCCATCTCATAACATCTAATAATAGCTTTTTTGATATTATTTTTTGTTAAATTAGAGGTTGAGATAGAAGATTTTTTTTGTCCGATATAAGCAGTTAGACCGATACTAATATCTTCAGATCTAGTGACTTCTTCAATTTTTCCATTTCTTTGTAACATTTCTTCAGAAATTGAATGAGCCACTATCACTTCAGAGTTTGTTGCTCCGATTTTTTTTAATTCATCAACACAATATTCCCCAAGATTGTTTAAGAAGGAATTATCTTTAAGCATTATAGATTTCTATAAAAAATATTAAAAATATTAAGACTCCAAAAGAATTGTTACTATTAAAAACTACTTGAATCTTTTCTCTAATATTAGATTTTATTTTTTGAATTATTAATATCTGATAAGTCAAATGCAATGCAGCGATTCCTATTAAGATGAAATATACAAAAGATCTATCTGTTAAAAATCCTAAAGCAATCAAAAGAGTTATTAAGCATATATAACAAAAAGATAAAAAATTTTTTATATCATGTCCAAATTTGATTGCTGTAGATTTGATTTTTATTTTTAAATCGTCACTTCTATCTTGCAAGGCGTAGATTGTATCGTATCCCAAAGTCCAAAAAATTCCTGCCATATATAAAATGATAGTTTCAATTCTTAAATTTTCAAAAAATACTGACCAACCAAGCAATACCCCCCAATTAAATGTAAAACCAAGAAATAACTGAGGCCAAAATGTTATTCTTTTCATAAAAGGGTAAGTAATAATTAATAATCCGGATGATAGGCCAAGTATTTTAGAAAAATTATTGAACTGAAATAATATTATGAATGCAGGTATTAGAAGCAATAAAATAACAAGCCATGCAGTTTTAAGTCTTATTTTTCCAGAGGCTATTAAGCGCTTCTTTGTTCTTTGAACTTTGATATCTATTTTTTTATCTACAATATCATTATAGACACAACCAGCGCTTCTCATAATTACCGAACCAATAAAAAATAAAATTAGATATTTAATAAATAAATGATTATTAACAACATACCATTGAGTCATTGCTAAACTCCAAGCACATGGCCAGAAGAGTAAAAAAATTCCAATTGGTCTATTTAATCTTAATAGGTTAGCAAATTGGTACATTTTGTAAAAATAAAGTAATTTAGTTACAATAGCAGTTATGTCTTTAAAAGTAAGAATTTATTTGGATAAAAAATTAAACTTAGGTTTAGATTTAATTTTAGAAAAAGAAGACACACATTATTTAAATAATGTGATGCGCTTAAGGGAAGGAGATAATGTTTTTTTATTTAATTCAAAAGATGGAGAATTCAAGGGAGAAATTGTTAGTTTTGATAAAAAAAAAATAAAAGTAAGACTAAACTCTAAAATTGAAAATACAAATAAACCAGGCAAAATATCTTTAATATTCTCTTTAATTAAAAGTTCAAAATTAGATTATCTAATTCAAAAATGTACAGAAATAGGTGTTAAGAGTTTTGTCCCTGTTATTTCACAAAAATCTGTTGCAAAGAATCTAAATATTAAAAGAACAGAAAAAATTATAAAGGAATCTTGCGAACAATCTAATCAATTAATTTTGCCAGTCATTCATGAGGTTGAAAAATTAGAGAAGAAACTTAAATCTTTTGACAAAAACTCAATTATTTTTTTTGCTGACATTAACTCTTCCAATAACAAAATTGAAGCAGTTCATGAAAATAATAAAAATCATGAATTTTATTTATTAGTTGGTCCAGAAGGAGATTTTTCATTAAAAGAAAGAGATTTGTTAAATAGTATGAGTAATTGTATTCCTATTTCCTTAGGACAGAATATTTTAAGATCCGAAACAGCTGCCGTTGTAGGACTTACTTTATTAAATTCTCAGATTAATTAATTTTGAGTTCCACCAACAGTAATGCCATCAATTAAAATTGTTGGCTGCCCAACTCCAACCGGTACCCATTGTCCATTTTTTCCACAAGTTCCAACTCCAGCATCTAGCTCCATATCGTTACCAACCATTTTAACTTTTGTTAGAACGTCAGGACCATTCCCAATTAATGTTGCGCCTTTTAATGGTTTGCCAACTTTTCCATTTTTAATTTCGTAAGCTTCAGTGCAAGAGAAAACGAATTTGCCATTTGTGATATCTACTTGTCCGCCGCCAAAGGCAACAGCATAAATTCCCTTATCAACTGATTTAATTATTTCATCGGGATGATATTTTCCAGACAACATATAAGTGTTTGTCATACGAGGCATTGGTATATGTTCAAAACTTTCTCTTCGACCGTTTCCTGTTGGCTGTACATTCATTAATCGTGCGTTCAATCTATCTTGTATATAATTTTTTAATATTCCTTTTTCTATTAAAACAGTTTTATTAGTTGGCGTTCCCTCATCATCAATAGTGATTGATCCTCTTCTATTCTCAATTGTTCCATCATCAACAACGGTTACTTGTTCATCAGCTATTTTTTGTCCCATTAAATTTGAAAATGCTGAAGTTTTTTTTCTATTGAAATCACCTTCAAGTCCGTGTCCAATTGCTTCATGAAGAAGTATTCCAGGCCAGCCAGGTCCTAAAACTACTTTCATTTCGCCAGCAGGGGCGTCAACACTTTCAAGATTAATTAAAGCTTGTTTTAATGCAATATCACAAACTTTTTTCCAATTTAATTCAGTAATATATTCGTCTAATATCTTCCTACCACCCGTTCCATAACTTCCAGTTTCTTTTCTTCCATTCTTTTCAACCATGATCGAAACATTAAATCTAACTAGAGGTCTTTTGTCTGAATAACTTTGATTGTTAGGTCTTATAATTTCTATTTGCTGGTATTCAGAAAATATTGAACTTGAAACCTGTTTAACATAGGGATTTTTAGATCTTAAATATTTATCAATTTTATTTAATAGATCTATTTTTTCAGAAAAGTTTTTCGCTTCAATAGGATTAACGTCTGTATAAAGATATTTATTAGTTTTTTTTGGTCCAGAATTTACTTTTCCAGAATAATTTTTATTAGCGTCCAAAATTATTTTTGCTGATTGTTTAAAAGATTCTTCAGTTAATTCGTTTGAGTGAGAGTATGTTGTAATATCGTTATTAACCGATCTTAAACCATAGCCTTTACTAGAGTCATAACTCGTATTTTTGATTTTTCCATCATCCAACACTAAAGACTCTGAAACAGTAGATTCTAGGAATAGTTCACCATCATCACACTTAAAAAGAGTATTATTAACTATTGTTTCTGCTGACTTTCTTGAAATTGAATTTTCCTCTGAAAAAAACTCATTTAAATTTGGGTTCATTTTTAGATAAATTGTCGCAAATTTTTTGTATATATTTGTGATAATAATATAGTTAAATAACTATATTTACATAGTATATCTTTAATTAATGACAAAAAAATTATTTAATAAATTTTATTTATTTTTATTACCTTTTTTCTGTTCGGGCACATCGTTTGCAGCGAGCAATTGGCAAATGGGTTATAATGAATCAGTGACTTCTGTTATGGACGATATCGTTCATTTACATGACCGTATTTTGCTTCCAATCATAGTCGCAATTTCTGTTTTTGTTCTTTTTTTACTTTTATATTCAGTTATACGATTTAGAGCTTCTAAAAATCCAATACCTTCCAAAACATCACACAATACTTTTATAGAAATTTTATGGACAGTTATTCCTTGTTTGATTTTAATAGTTATAGCGGTTCCATCATTTAGATTACTTTATAAACAAGATGTCATTCCAAAAGCAGATATTACTATAAAAGCCACAGGTTATCAGTGGTACTGGGGATATGAATACCCAGATCAAAATATTGCCTTTGAAGCCAACATGATTGAAACAAAAAATTTAAAGCCAAATCAACCAAGACTTTTAGAAACAGACAATCATGTGGTTGTTCCAGTTAACAAAGTTGTTAAAGTTTTGATTACAGCCAATGATGTATTACATGCTTGGGCAGTTCCATCTTTTGGAGTTAAAAGAGATGCTATTCCTGGAAGAATTAATGAGACTTGGTTTAAAGCTATAAAAGAGGGAGTGTATTATGGGCAGTGTTCAGAATTATGTGGTTCTAGACACGCATTTATGCCAATCACAGTAAGAGTGGTTTCAGAAAAACAATATAATGATTGGCTTAGTGAGGCTAAGAAAAAGTTTGCCAAGTTTCCAGAAAATAACATTGTTGCAGAAAATTTAACAAAGGAGAAAAAATAAATGGCTAGCGCAAGTTCTGATCATTCACACTATCCAAGTTTTTGGACAAGATGGTTATTTTCAACAAATCATAAAGATATTGGAACTTTGTATTTAATTTTTGCAATTATCGCAGGAATTGTTGGTACAACTTTTTCTGTTCTTATGAGAATGGAACTTATGTATCCAGGCGATGGTATTTTAAAAGGTGATTATCATCTTTACAATGTTCTAGTTACTGGACACGGTTTGATAATGGTTTTCTTTATGGTGATGCCAGCCATGATAGGTGGTTTTGGAAATTGGTTTGTTCCTTTAATGATAGGAGCTCCCGACATGGCATTTCCTAGAATGAATAACGTTTCTTTTTGGTTATTACCTGCAGCATTTATTTTACTAGTTGCCTCTATTTTTGTTGAGGGTCCTCCTGGCGGATCAGGAGTTGGAGGTGGTTGGACAATTTATCCTCCGTTATCTTCAAAAGCTGGACAGCCAGGACCTGCTATGGATCTTGCAATATTAAGTTTGCACCTTGCTGGGGCTTCATCAATTCTTGGGGCTATTAATTTTATAACTACTATCTTTAATATGAGAGCTCCTGGAATGACGATGCATAAAATGCCTCTGTTTGCATGGTCAATTTTAGTAACCGCATTTTTATTATTGTTATCTTTACCAGTTCTTGCTGGAGCAATTACAATGTTATTAACGGATAGAAATTTTGGAACAGCTTTTTTTGAACCCAAAGGAGGAGGGGATCCAGTTTTATTTCAACATTTATTTTGGTTTTTTGGCCATCCTGAAGTTTACATTATGATCCTTCCAGGCTTTGGAATGATAAGTCATATTATCTCAACTTTTTCAAAAAAACCTATCTTTGGCTACCTTGGCATGGCCTATGCGATGGTCTCAATTGGAGTTGTAGGTTTTATTGTTTGGGCCCATCATATGTACACCGTTGGTTTAGGTGTAGATACAAAAGCATACTTTGTTTTTGCAACTATGATTATTGCTGTGCCCACAGGCATAAAAGTATTTTCATGGATAGCTACAATGTGGGGAGGTTCTATTACTCTTAAAACACCAATGCTTTGGGCTATTGGTTTTATATTTTTATTTACAGTTGGAGGCGTTACAGGAGTCGTTCTTGCTAATGCTGGAGTTGATACTTCATTTCATGATACATATTATGTGGTGGCCCACTTTCATTATGTTCTTTCTTTAGGGGCAGTATTTTCGATATTTGCAGGATTTTATTATTGGTTCGGTAAAATGTCTGGTTATGAATATTCGGAAGTTTTAGGAAAAATACATTTTTGGTTAACATTTATTGGAGTTAATTTAATTTTCTTTCCTCAGCATTTTTTAGGTTTAGCTGGAATGCCAAGGAGATATGTTGATTACCCAGATGCTTATGCTGGATGGAATTATGTTTCATCAATCGGTTCCTATATTTCTGCATTTGGAGTTTTAGTGTTTTTGGTATTAGTTGCTCATGCATTTATTAGAGGAAAAAGAGTTCCTGATAATCAATGGGGAGAAGGGGCGACTACATTAGAATGGACTTTAAGTTCACCGCCTCCATTCCATCAGTTTAACGAACTGCCTAAAATTAAATAATTAAATAAAGTGTATAAAACTACCTTTGCTAATTATCAAAAGAGTAAAAATATTTTAGTTCTTAAAAATTTTTATAATTTGATGAAACCAAGAGTAATGTCTCTTGTAGTTTTTACGGCCTTTGTTGGTTTGATTATATCAAATAAGCAAGTAGATTTTTTAACATCAGCTTTAGGATTGTTTTTTGTTGCATTAGGCGCAGGGGCAGCTGGAGCTCTTAACATGTGGTACGATTCAGAAATTGACGCAGTGATGTCGCGCACTTGTTTAAGACCAATTCCTCTTGGTAAGATTTCAAATTCTCAAGCATTATCTTTTGGAATTATTTTAAGTCTTATTTCTATTACTGGATTGTATTTAGTTTCAAATATTTTATCAGCTTCAATGCTAGCGATCACCATTGGTTTTTATATTTTTATTTATACAATTTGGTTAAAGAGAAGAAGTGTTCAAAATATAGTAATTGGAGGGGCCGCAGGAGCATTTCCCCCAGTGATAGGTTGGACTATTGCAAATAACAATTTATCGATTGAGCCAATAATTTTATTTTTAATTATATTTTTTTGGACGCCATCTCACTTTTGGTCGTTATCTTTATACAAATCTGAAGATTATAAAAAAGCTAAAATTCCAATGCTTCCGGTTGTGTCAGGTGTAGATTTTACTAAAAAAAATATTTTTACTTATGCGCTTTTATTATTTCCAATAACTATACTGCCTTTTTATTTTAATTTTGCCGGTTTAGTTTATTTAGTACCAACTGCTATTTTAGGAATCTTTTATATTTGGTTAACTTTTAAACTATTAAAAGCAAATAACAAAAAAGATATAGGAAAATTTTCAAAAAAAATATTTGCTTTTTCAATTTTATATTTATTTTTAATTTTTACTCTATTGTTAATTGAGAGTTTTATTGGATTTTTTTAATGAATAAAAATTATATTACTGCAATTATTTTAACGTTACTTGTAATATTCTTTTTTATATTCACAATTTTAAATATTGGGAATGGAATACTTGTAAGACCCTTATGAGTTTACAAACTAAAAATAAAATTAATCCTATCTATTTAGTACTTATTTTTTTTATAATGTTGGGGCTATCTTATGCTTCCGTTCCACTTTATGAATTATTTTGTAAAATAACTGGATTTGGAGGAACTACAAAATTTTCTAAGCAAGTTCCAAATATTATTATTAACCATAATGTAACAACTAGATTTGATACTAATGTTTCAAAAGGTTTATTTTGGGAATTTAAAGCTGAAAAGATAAAAGAGAATATTAAACCTGGTCAAGTTTCAACAATCAAATTTAAAGTAAAAAATTTAGGAAATGAAACATCAACAGCTGTTTCAACTTTTAATGTTACTCCAGATTCTGCTGGAAAGTATTTTAATAAAATAAGTTGTTTTTGCTTTGAACAACAAACATTAAAAGCTAAAGAAACAAAAGAGTTTGAAATGGCATATTTTATTGATCCAAAAATAGTAGATGACTTATCTACAAAGGAGATTAAGGATATTACTTTATCTTATACTTTTTTTGATGTAGCTAATTTTAAAAAAGAGAAAAATTAATGTCAGAAAGTCATAAAAAAGGACATGATTATCATTTGGTAGATCCAAGTATCTGGCCAATCGTTTCGTCTTTTTCAGCTTTAGTTTTAGCTTTTGGAGCAGTTTATTATATGCATGCTAAATCTTTTTGGTTGTTACTGATTGGATTGGCTTTAACTCTTTACTCTATGTTTATGTGGTTTAGAGATGTTGTAATTGAGGGAGAATATAAAGGCGATCATACACCAGTTGTGCAAATTGGTCTTAGATATGGAATGACGCTTTTTATAATGTCAGAAGTAATGTTTTTTGTCGCTTGGTTTTGGGCTTTCTTTGACTCAAGTCTTTTTCCAGATGCAGTTATAGGAAGCGTTTGGCCTCCAAAAGGTATACAAACTTTAGATCCTTGGCATGTACCCTTAGTAAATACTTTAATTCTACTTTTATCGGGAACTACAGTGACTTGGGCTCACCACTCTCTTTTAGAAAATGATCGAAAAGGATTATTAAATGGATTGTTATTAACAGTAATTCTTGGAATTATTTTTACTTCATTTCAAGCTTATGAATATATTCATGCTGATTTTAAATTAAGTTCAGGCATTTATGGAGCAACTTTTTATATGGCCACAGGTTTTCATGGTTTTCATGTAATTGTTGGAACAATTTTTTTAGCGGTTTGTTATTTTAGAGCAAAAGCTGGGCATTATAAGCCTGATCATCATTTTGGATTTGAGGCTGCCGCTTGGTATTGGCATTTTGTGGATGTAGTTTGGCTATTCTTATTTGCCTCAATATATATTTGGGGAAGTTAACAGATAGTTTTGTTTAGAATTAAATCATTAGATATATTTTTTATAATTTTTATATTTATTGTCCTATCACTAGGAACATGGCAAGTTTTTAGATTAGATTTAAAAAATAATTTAATTTCTAATTTAGAAAATAATTTAAAAAAAAATTTTGTTAGTTTTAATATAGATATAGATCAAGAGTATACGAAGGTTTTATTAAAGAAAAAAGATTTAAAATCAAAAATATTTTTATATCATCTCAATAAAGGGGAGATAGGTTTTAAAGTTATAGTTCCCTATGAAGTTAACAGTTCATTAATAGTCTTGGTAGATAAAGGCTGGGTTAGAAAAGATAAGATTAATTTAATAAAAAATACTTTATTAAATGATGATGTTATTGCGGGTTATACAAAGAAAATAACAAAAAAAAATTTATTCACTCCTAACAATAATATTAAGGAAGATTTTTTATATTCGATTGATGTCGATAGTTTGAAAAAATCGTTAAATAAGAATATTTATCCGTTATTAATTATTCAAACTTCAAAGATAAACAAAGATATAATTCCTAATGAATATGAAGTTCGTATACCAAATAATCATTTGCAATATGCTATAACATGGTATGGCTTAGCAATAGTTACTATAATTTTTTTTTTATATTATAGGAAAAAAGCTTAATGAAATATATCAGCACTAGAGACAATAAAAAAACTTATAATTTTATTGATACTTTTTTAAATGGTCTTGCCCATGACGGTGGCTTGTATATTCCAAAAAATATACCTCGTTTATCAAAAGTTACATTAAAAAGATTATCAAAATTAAATTATAACGATTTAGCTTTTGAAATTATTAAAATTTATACAGGTAATACTTTTTCAAAGAGTGAGTTAAAAAAAATTATAAAAAACTCTTACCAAGAATTTGATTGTAAAAATGTAGTAAAATTTTCCAGATTAAAAAAATTTAATTTAGTAGAATTATATCACGGTCCAACTTTAGCGTTTAAAGATATTGCAATGCAAGTGATAGGTAATATGTATGAAACTATTCTTTCAAAAAGTAAGAATAAAGTTAATCTTGTTACAGCAACATCGGGAGATACTGGAGCAGCAGCGATCGATGCTATAAAAAATAAAAAAAATTTAAGAATTTTTGTTTTACATCCAAAAGGAAGAGTTTCTGTAACGCAAAGGAAACTTATGACCACAATAAATTCAAAAAATGTATTTAACATTGCGGTAAAAGGGTCATTTGATGATTGCCAAACATTAGTAAAATCAATGTTTAGTGATCATCAATTTAGAACATCTATTAATATGTCAGGAGTAAACTCAATAAATTGGGCAAGAATAGTTGTTCAGATAGTTTATTATTTTTATTCACACTTTCGTTTATCTGAAAAAAATAAAAAAAGTGTTTTTTCAGTACCAACAGGAAATTTTGGAGATATTTATGCTGGCTACGTTGCTTATAAGATGGGCTTGCCTATATCTAAATTAATTATTGCAACAAATGAAAATGATCTTTTATATAAATTTTTAAGAACTGGTATTTATAAACCTTCTAAAGTAAAATTTAGCATTTCACCTAGCATGGATATACAAGTAGCCAGTAATTTTGAAAGATTAATTTCTTCTTACTATAATAATAATTCTAGAAAAATATCAGAATTAATGAATCAGCTTGCTATCAAGGGCTTTTATAAAATTAGTAAAAATATTTTAAGAAGAATTAAAAATATTTTTTATTCTAAGTCAGTTAATGCAAAAAATACTAAAAAAACTATCCAATTAGTCTATAACTATAATAATAAAATATTAGATCCGCATTCGTCCGTTGGATTGAAGGCTTTGGAAGATTATTATTCAGGCAATAGTAAGAAATTTGAGAATTTATTTTGTTTAGAGACAGCACATCCAGCTAAATTTGGAGAAACTATTTATGAAATATTAAAAAAGAATCCTACAATACCATCTGAGATTAGTAAAAATCTTAAAAAAAAAGAATTTTATAAAGTGCTACCCAATAATTTAAATAAAATTAAAAATTATATAAATACTAATCGTTTGCATTAGCAGCATTTTTTGCAAGCATATCTACTTTATTATTATATTCGTTGATAGAGTGAGCTTTCACCCAGTTCCAAGTAATTTGCTTTTTACTAATGAGGTTATCTAATTTTACCCAAAGATCTTTATTTTTTACATCTTTTTTATTAGCGCTCTTCCAATTATTTAACTTCCAATTATTAATCCATTTTTCAATACCATCTTTGACATATTTAGAGTCGGTATAGATCTTTATTTTTTTATCTTGTTTGATTTTTAATAAAGCATTTATAGCTGCTGTTAATTCCATTCTATTGTTTGTAGTTTCTTTCTCAGATCCAAATATTTCCTCTTCTTTGTTGTCTTGAATAATGACAGCAGCCCAACCACCTTTTCCGGGATTGCCTAGACATGAACCGTCCGTATAAATTACAATCTCATTCATCAAATAAAATATTCATTAAAATTTTTAATAGTTGAATGAAATTCAATTTTTTTAAGATATTCAAAAGGATCTTTAATTTTAACATTCGCTTTATTGTCGGTGTGATAAAAATCATATAGTCTTGTTAAAAAAAATCTCATAGCTGCACCCATAGACAGTATAGGTAGATATTTTTTTTCATCTTCACTTAATTCTCTTGTGGATGAGTATCCGTCTATAAGATTTTTAGCCTTTGTCATATTGAATGTAGAATTGTTGTCAAAACATATAGAGTTTAAACAAATTGCTATTTCATAAGCAAAGAAATCATTACAAGCGAAATAAAAATCTATAATTCCAGAAACTTTATTATTTGTAAAAAATATATTGTCAGGAAATAAATCTGCATGAATAATGCCTTGAGGCAATTCTTTAGGCCATTTATCTTTTAAAAAATTTAAATAATTCTTAGTTTTTTTTATAATAGATTCATCTAAATCTATTTTTTGTTTAATAATTTTATCAAAAATACTTTGCCAACTTTCAATAGATAAATTATTTTTTCTATAAATATTAAATTTTTTTGTTATCTCATGCAATTGAGCTGTTATTTTTCCTATTTCAAAACAGTCTTCAGTAGTTATTCTAGTTTTTGAATGCCCATTTAAAAAAGTTACCAATGCAGCATTTTTATTCTTAATTTTATTAATTTTTTCATTATTTTTATTTGGAATAGGTTTTGGGCAAGGAAAATTATTTTCTGATAAAATAGATAATAATTTTATAAAGAATGGCAAATCATTTTCATCAACTCTTTTTTCATAAATAGTGAGGATGTAATCTTGGCCTAATGTTTTAATGAGGTAATTAGTATTTTCTACGCCCTCTGTAATTTCTTTAAAATCTTTAAAATTATTAATATTGTATTGTTCTAAGAATCGATCAACCTCTTTATGCTCTAACTTAGTATAAACAGCCATTATTTAATAAGCATTGTAGGAAGTTTAAAAGAAACTTTTTCAACTGAAGTGATTACTTCTTCAAGTTTAATATTAGTAATACATTTAATTTCTTTAATTAAATTCTCAACTAATATTTCAGGAGCTGAGGCACCCGAAGTTATTCCTATATTTGTGGAATTTTTAATTTTATCAACAGGCAATTTTTGATCAGAATGCATCAGGATGCTGTCATTGCAACCAAATCTTTTTGCAACCTCCACTAACCTTAATGAGTTAGAAGAGCTCTTGCTTCCAACAACCAAAAATAAATCACATTTTTTTGCGATTTGTTTAACGGCTTCTTGACGATTTGTTGTTGCATAACATATGTCACTTTTTATTGGCTCTTTTATAGAAGGGTATTTTTTTTTTAATAAAGATATAATTTCTAAAGTATCGTCGACAGAAAGAGTAGTTTGAGTAATGTAGGCAAATTTATTATTTTTAATTTTAGGTGAATAATTCTCTACATCATCTCTATTTTCAATTAATGTAATATAATTATTGTCTATCTGCCCCATAGTTCCAATTACTTCAGGATGATTTTTATGACCAATAAAAATGATATTAAACTCTTCTTTAGCTAGAAGTTCAGCTTCTCTGTGAACTTTTGTTACCAAGGGACATGTCGCATCTATATATATAATATTATTTAATTCTGCTTCATTAATTATTTTTTTTGGAACACCGTGAGCTGAAAAAATAACAGGTCTAGATTTATCTTTAATCTCAGAGAGCTCCTCAACAAATATTGCGCCTTGCGATCTTAGATTTTCGACTACAAAATGGTTATGTACTATTTCGTGTCTCACATAAACGGGTGCACCAAATTTATTTATAGTTTTTTTTACAATCTCAACAGCTCTATCAACGCCGGCGCAAAATCCTCTTGGACTTGCTAGAAATATGTTTACAATTTTTGGTTCCATTAAAAAATTTTTTTAAACTTAAAATTTTATATTATAAGCAAATTTTACAGAGACCAAATCAATAAATATAAATAGTATTCATTAATTCATCTTTGCTTACGATTAATTTTTTTGTTTATTGAAATAACTTAAAATAGAATTTATGTTATATCATTATGCAAGAAAAAATTATTAAAAAATCAATAAAAATGATTTTAGAGATAGGAAAAGATTACTATTGGTGTGCTTGTGGCCTATCTAAAGATGGTGTCTTTTGTGATGGTTCTCATAAAACTACAAATTTTCAGCCTATGAAATTTACGGTTACAGAGAATAAAAATTATTTTCTATGTAGTTGTAAAAAAACTAATAATAAACCATTTTGCGATGGTTCTCACTCCAAGAGTTAAGAAATTTTAGCTTGTTTTAATTGATTTAAAGTTTTTTCTATATTTTTTTTATTTATAATTTTTATTTTATCAAGATTAGACGTATCTAATATTACTTTTTTAACCGTCTCTAATGCAATTTTATTAGAAATATATTGGATATCCTTCATTGCTTTGTTTTTCATTTGTACTAATTTTTGTTCTAATGATTTTTTTTTATGAACCATTAACTGTTCAAATTTATTTTCAGACTCTTTTATAAAATTTTCTGTTTCTTTTTTTTCTAAAGCAAGAATATTTTTACTTTCCAAGTGAGCATCTTGGATTTTATCTTTATATTTTTTAAGTAATAGTTCACTTTCTATTTTTAAATTTTTTGTATTTTCAATTTCAGATTTAATCTCATTTATTTTATCATCTAGTAATTTATTAATCGTGTGGGGAATCTTTTTATAAATAAGTATTAAACAAAATGTTACAAAAGAGATAGCTACCCAAAATGTTGCATCAAACATATTTGCTCTCTTTCTGTTTTTTGTATATTTCCGAGATTATTGCTTTTAAATTACTATCATTGGGTTTTGTATCAGTTATCTTTTCAATAAGTTCTTTTGAAAATTCGGATACAATGTCTGAAATATTATCTAAAGCTTGCTGTTTAAAATTGTTAATTTCATTTTCTACTTTAGTAGTTTCAATATTTAAATAATTTTCAAATTCTTTTTTTTTAATGGATATTTTTTTGTTAAATTCATTATTTAGTTTTTCTGAATTTTCTTTTGAATTTTTTTTAGCCTCAGCGATTATTTTATTATATTCATTATCTAATTTTTGAATTTGATTTTTATTATTTTCAGTTTCATTAATTAGTGATTTTAAAAAATTTGCTCTTTGATCTAATAATGCCAAAAGTTTTGGACTAAAAAATTTGTGAATTAAAAAATATAAAAAACCAAAACATATAATTAACCAAAATATTTGAGATAACCAAAACTCTGGGTTAAGTTGAGGCATTCCTTCATTTGCCATTGCTTCGTG
>Ga0214921_10003199_pt1 | contig 25346 bp, 25 predicted proteins | sample LL1505_MetaG_FD_177992 | JGI IMG/M metagenome (GOLD analysis project Ga0214921, IMG submission 177992) | Freshwater microbial communities from Lake Lanier, Atlanta, Georgia, United States - LL-1505 | ecosystem: Environmental > Aquatic > Freshwater > Lake | place: USA: Georgia | collected...
GCAAAGCTTCCGGCCAGCAGCGCGGCGGCTGCGCCGGCGAACTGCAACCGAGTGGCCACCAGCAGGCCCAATGCCAGCACGGTGGCAGCCACCAAAGGTTCGAGCGCGGGCAGGGTCGCACCCGACAAGCCCAACAGCGCGCCCACCAACAGCATGTTGGCAAAAGCCAGAGGCGCCAGCCAGACGCGGCGGGTACTCAACGCGCTCCAAAACCCGACCGCCAGCATGGCCGCCAAGTGGTCTAGCCCGGTAAACGGATGCAGCAAGCCGTCGATCAATCCTTGGGTATGGTGCTCCGAAAAATCGGCGCCCACGTGCGCATGCGCTATCGTGGTCAGGCCCAGTGCCGTGGTGATGAGCAATGCCTTGAATGAAGAAGGGGACATGGTTTCCTGCCTTTCAGCGAGTCAATAAGAAAATAGAGTAGAGGCTGCGCCCTACACGATGGGTTGGTGCACTGTGACTAGTTTGGTGCCGTCGGGAAACGTGGCCTCGACCTGAATGTCTGGGATCATGTCTGCCACGCCTTCCATGACGTCTGCCCGGGTCAGTACGGTGCGGCCTTCACTCATCAACTGGGCCACGGTTTTTCCGTCACGCGCTCCCTCCATGACCGCAGCGCTGATCAAAGCTAACGATTCCGGATAGTTCAGCAAAAGGCCCCTTGCCTTTCGCCGCTCCGCCAGCAGCGCTGCCGTGAAAAGTAGCAACTTGTCTTTTTCGCGGGGGGTTAGTTCCATAGTCGGGTGCGTTTGGCTTCAGAAGGTGGAAAGAAAACGGGCATTCCCTACATGCAAAGCCCATGCCATTGGACAAAAGCATACGCCAAAGGCCGGATGGCATGGATTCTGCAACCCATTCTCGGCATGACCCGATGCGATAGGAGATCCCCAAGATGAAGTCTAGCCGTCCTTGGATGCACCAAAAACCAGCGTGGTTTTGCATCGCAATGGTGCATTGCGCGATGGACAATCGCTCCAAGGCCGCGATGCAACTCAGCGACTCAGTTGCGCACCGAGTTGGTGAAATTTCCGTCGGGGTTGACCGATGATCAATCTCGCACTTCCGGCCCCGCTCTCCACATTCACCCGTTCCGGTCAGGGCGAGACGGTCTGGGTGGTGAGTTCAGAGGCGCATCAAGTACATCAGTTGAGCGAATTGCTCGAAGATGCGGGGTATGGAGCAGTCCCATTGGCCAGCGCGGCCGCCGTCATAGCGCAGGCGGCCATCGCCCCCCCGGATCTGGTGGTGTTGGACACGGCGCTTTCGGATCTGAGCGGTTTTGAATTGGCGCGACGCCCGGAAGGGGATGGCGCAAACCAGTCCGGCGCCCCTGATTTTCTTGGCGCCAGCGAGTCACCCTGAACACGTGCTGCCTGCGCTGGAGGTCGGCGCAGCGGACTGCATCAACTTGCCCGTCAAACCGCATGAGCTGCTGGCGCGTATGGCCTTGCACTTGGCGGGGGCGTGGGAGCGGCGGCAGGCCCGCAATGCGCTGGACGCTTTTGGTTACGCCACCCTCACCGTGCGTCCGCAGGACGGCAAACTGATGTGGCAAACCCCGTTGTCGCGGGAACTATTGCAGCGCTATTGCCCCAACCACCCGCCCTACGCAAGCCGCACCAGTACTACGGTGGCTCGCACATCTTGCGGGATGTGAGCCTAGAGGCATCGCCGGGCAAGGTGACCGTCATCTTGGGGCGCAACGGCGTGGGCAAGACCACGCTGCTCAAATCCCTGATGGGCCTGGTCCCCATCAAGACCGGAGCGATCACCCTGGACGGCGTGGGCCTGCAGGCAGCCACACCCTACGAACGGGCCCGCGCCGGCTTGGGCTATGTGCCGCAGGGACGTGAGATTTTTGGGCGCCTGACGGTGCAGGAAAACCTGGCCATGGGATTGGCAGGAAAACCTGCGTCCACAAAGTTGCCATCTGAGCTGTTTGAGTGGTTTCCGGTGCTGCACGAGATGCGACATCGCCGGGGGGGTGACTTGTCCGGTGGGCAGCAACAACAGTTGGCGATCGCGCGGGCCTTGGCGGCTGGTCCTAAAGTGCTGGTGCTGGACGAACCCACCGAGGGCATTCAGCCCAGCATCATCAAAGACATCGGCCGCGTGATCCGGTTGCTGGCCGACCAAGGCTCGATGTCCATCGTGTTGGTCGAGCAGTATTACGACTTCGCCCGCGAGTTGGCCGACAACTACATCGTCATGGAACGGGGATCGGTGCTGGCCCAGGGGCGCGGTGCCAATATGGAAATAGACGGCGTTCGGGAGTTGGTTGCGATCTGAGTCCGCCGCTTGCCTTCTGGTGCGACTTACATCGCCCAGATGCGTGGCGATGTGGCTGCCATATTCCAAACGGCGCTGCGCCACGCCAGACGCACCTGGCGCAAAAGGCCCATGACCGCTTCCACCTGTGGCGCCATGGCTCGCACCACCACCGTCTGCGGGTTGGGGCTGGTGGCACCTGCGGTGGCCGCCAAGCCGTGCGCCGCGATCACGTCCCGCGCTGCGTCCAGCGCCACCGCCTTGGCGCCGCGTTCCATGGCTTTGCCACTGGCCAGATACATCGTGGCCCAGCAGCGCATGCCAGCCAAAGCGGCCGGGCCGTCCAGCAACAGCGTGTCGTCGGCGGCCACTCGGCCCCGTTCCAGCCACACGCCGGGTAACTCGAGGTGCTGCTGCACAAAGCCTTGTGCAAATGGAAGGTCGGCGTGGGGCAGACCCAGCGCGGTGACGTCCCAGCCCATGACCTGGGCCTCGGGGGCAAGGTCCAGGGTAAGGTGGTTTTCAGCGTGGCAGCCGCTGTAGCAAATCGTCTCCAGGGGCAGCCACTCGAGCCGGGCATCGCCTTCAAGCAGCAACTTGGTGCGCTGGACGGCCAAGGGACCGTCGCTGCGGTAAAAGCGCGTTGCCCCGGGCGTGGTCACCAGGCCGTGCGTGCCCGGCGCAGCCCTGAGGGCGATTTCCAAGGTGTCACCGCCTACCAGACCGCCGGGGGGGTGCACCAGTACGTTATGGCAGACCGCAGCGCCCTCGGGATACAGGCTTTGCAAGATGCGCAAAGGCCCACTGTGGACGTGCCGGGCGACGGTTCGTCCGGCGTGCAGCTCGTAGTCAAGTTGAAGCTTGGCGTGCCAGGACATCAGGGTGCAAGGTGAGGCGGACCGGTGGGCGACTTCCCCCAAGATTTCGAGGGGCAGCGTCGGCGGCCGGTGGTTTACTCTTGATTGCCCGCTGCCCGGCGTTCTGCATTCACCTGCTCGGCGATGGCTTCTACCTGTTCATCCGTCATGCCGAACTTCGCCTGCATTTGCCTGAGCTTGGCACGTTCTTCCTCGGTGACGACGCCATCGGCCAGTACCTCGCGCACTTCGGTCTCGTAGGCCGCCTCACGCCGCTGCACTTGGGCCGTGTAAGCGGTGGCGACCACACCGGTCAGGATCGCGGCCAGCGCAATCGCCAGCACCTGGGTTACGACCACCAGAACAACACCGAGGTAGGTCACTGGGTCCACATTGCCCCAGCCGGAAATGATGGTCAGGATAAACCAGTGCATCGCCGCCGGGATAGACGGAAAGACCTCGGGCTGGTCGTGGCCTTCGATGATGTAAATCAGCGAAGAAAACAGCAGACAGCTGATGAGCAAGAGGAACATGGCTGAAGAGAATGAATCTTTCTCCGCCTTGATCGCCTCAAACATGTCGTCCATCGCGCTGTTGTAGCGCGACAGCTTGAAAATCCGCAGCAATCGGAACATGCGCAGCACCCGCAAATCGGCTCCCGGAAACACCAGTTGCAGGTAGAAGGGGACGGTACTGAAAAAGTCGACCATGCCGAACACACTGAACAGGTATTCCTTGCGGCCACGCCAAGCACTGCCAGGTGCCTCGGCATACTTGACGCCGTAGGACCAAACGCGCAGTACGTATTCGATGGAAAAAACCACCACGCTCACCAGGTCGAACATGTGGAAGTAAGCCGAATAGGCCTCATGCAGGTCGTGCATGGACTCCAAAATAATCGCCAGCACATTGGCCACCACCAAGGTGGCGATGAAGATTTCGCAGGCTTTGCTGGCGCCGTCCAGCACCGCGCCATCCAGAATTTCGAAAACGCGGCGTTGCAGGCGTTGGGTCGCAGAAGTCGGTACTGCGGGCGTAGAAGAATTCGTCATTTTTTCTTGTTCTGGGCTTCGTCAATGAACAACTGCACCTGGGCATCCGAGAGCCGGTACTGGGCCTGCAGTTTTTTCAGCATTGCACGTTCTGCATCAGAAACCACACCATCTGCCAGCACCGCGCGCAATTGGCTTTGGTAGGCCGCCTTTTTGCGCGAAAGTTGGTTCGAGAAGGCCGACGCCACAATACCGGTCATGATCGCCGCCATACACACGCCCAAAAAGCCGGTCAACAAGGCGATGACTTCGCCAGCCTTGGTCACGGGCTCGACATTGCCATACCCCGAGGTGATGGTGACGATAGACCAGTAGATCGAATGGGGAATGGAGCCGAAAAATTCGGGCTGCTCGTGGCCTTCTGCGAAGTGCATGAGTGAGGCCGAAACGATCGTGGCAATCAGCAGCAAGAACGCCGCTGAGCCAAAGGCACGCCGCTCGGAGTGCACGGCATGAAACAGGTCTTGCAAGGCCGTGTTGTACTTGGAGAGCTTGAGAATACGCAGCAGGCGCAGCACCCGCAAAATGCGCAAGTCCAGCGTCGGAAAAAACATGTGAAGGTAGTGCGGCATCGTGGCAAAGAAGTCCACCAAGCCAAAGGGACTGAAGACGTATTGCCGGCGCCCCTTCCAGGCGCCGCCTTCCTCGGCGCTAAAGCGTGCGCCCAGCGACCAAACGCGCAGCACATATTCGACCGTGAAGAACATCACGCTCCAGAACTCCAACTCATGGAAGAAGTCTTTGTACTCTGCGTGGATTTCAGGCACCGAATCCAGAATCACCGCTGAACAGTTAACCAGCACCACCAACGTAATCAGCCACTCTACGTAGCGACTTACCTTGTATTTCGGAGAACCGTCCAGGATCTCCATCAACGTAAGTTTTAGGTTATTTACCATTCTTCAGCATCCAGCCCTAGATCAAAACACTTCTTCTGCGCCACCGAGATCGTATTCCCGGCAGCGCTTTTATTTATGACAATCGCGCAATGCAGGCAGTTGCTGCGTGACTAGCCTTTCAGCTGTCGCCACAGAGCCAGCTCACTCGCAGACAGCCGGTCTTTGCCCACCGCCACCGCCTCAAAACCAGCCGCATCCGTGAGCATCGTGAGTTGCCGAATCTGGCTAAGCAAGGACTTGTAGTGCTCCACCGCCAGGTCGGGCTTTTCAGCGATGGTGTGAATGGGCAGAGCTTTGAGGTCGGCTTCTTTTTCAAGCTCGTGTTGAATCAATTTGATCAGTGAAGTGATTTCCTCTTCGCTCAAATGCAGTCGCTGTGCTTCGTGCCGGATGATTTCGATTTCGTTGGCGTCAATGACGCCATCTTTGAGGATGTTGTAGAGATTATTTTTGAGCTCTTCGCGTTCTTTTTGCAACTCATCGCTGAAGGCCGATGACAGCAGCGCTGCGGGTATCGCGAAAATACCGATACCGATAAACGCCAAAACAATCGTCATGGCGCGTCCGGCGGGGGTGACTGGGGAAATGTCTCCGTAGCCCACCGAAGCCAGTGTCACCACCGCCCAGTAGATCGAGGTCGGAATATTCTCAAATTTGTCCGGCTGAGCATCGTACTCAAACAGGTAACCCAGCGAGGCGGTCAACACCACCAGCAACACCATGATGAACGCCGCAGCGGCAATCACAGGCCACTCGCGGGCAATAACTTTGCCCAGTGTCGCCGTAGCGTCATTGCCGCGGGTGAGTTTCAACAGCCGCGTCAGGCGAAACACCCGCAAGAACCGCAGATCGAGCAAGTGGTGCAAAAAAACTTCTAAGAAGAAGGGAAGAATTGCCAAGAAGTCAATCGCGGTTGACGGTGATTTGGCCTGCCGCCAACGCCCCGCAAGTGCCCCTTTGTAACCAGGCTCTTCTACGCAGGAGTACAGGCGCATGCAATATTCGATCGTGAAGATCGCCACCGCCACGGAGTCCAAGATCACGAACTCGACGTTCAGGAGGTAGGAAATGCCGTGCACCGACTCGAGTATCACTGCCAGCACCGAAATCAGGACCCATACCGCGATAAAGAGCTCAAACAGCTCTTGAAGCTTCCCGCCGTAGGTCCCAGGGAAAATTAATGCATGGATCTTTTGACGAAAGCTGCGGCCCTCGTTTTTCAAGGTGAACTCATGGTAAGCCGGTACGATGATGCGCACTAGCTTCAGGATCCTTAGCAGCCGCAGCGCCCGCAACACGCGCAAATCGACGGGCAAGAAGGCTTGCAAATAAAACGGTGCCACTGCCAGGAAGTCGATGATCGCAAACGGACTGCTCACATAGGCAAGCCGGGCAAATTTACGTGCTTTGAACTCCGCATCCTCGGGCGCCAAATACAGGCGCATTAAATACTCAACCGTAAAAATGGCGATTGAAAAAATGTCGAAGTAATGAAACCAGGTCCGATGCGGCTCGAAGATGCCAGGAACCTGTTCAAACACCAAAGTAAACAGGTTGACGACGATCAGCAGTCCGATCCATTTTTCAATGGCTTTTTGGTGGTTCCCGTCAATAGTCGGGTCCAGCAACCACGAATGCAGCCACTTGCGCAGCGGCAAATCGCGGGAAATATTGGCTTCGACCGGCCCCGCGCCCATCAGACTCTTTACGTCAAGGTCCTTGATGGCGATGGTTCTTTGCTTGTCTGCTGACAGAGTTTGTTGTGTATCCATGGGGCACCTCAGAATTCAAGTTCAGCGATTTTGACGGCGTACGAACCCTTGTCGCAGATGGCGATTTTCAGCTGGACTTTGTCTGAAATGGGGTCGGTCAGCAGCAGCTGTGAGGTCGCCGTGGGAACGGCCGAGCCCGGTGGATTCGTAGTCACTTTGTCAATCGCAATCGAGCCCACGAGGCTGTGGTCTGTCGGATCGCAGGCTGGAATGAACACGGGTGCTTTGCCCGTAAACGGGTTGATCATGTCCTTGAACTCGGTCTGGGTCGTGAGGTACTCGAGGCAGGCCCCCCAGGTATTGGGTGCCGGTGCCGCGGCTGCGCTTGCCGGGGCAGCGCCCTCTGCTGCTGGGGCTTCTGTCTCGGCAGCGGCCGCGGGCGCTGTGGGTGCCGCCGCTTTAACGCCGCCAGCGCAGGCGCTGATGGCATAGTCGGGCGCGAAGCGCTTCGGGCCTTCCTGGGTCAGCCAAGCAGCCCACTGCTCACCATTGCGTTTGCTGCCCTCGGTCTTCAGGGCCTCGTCCCGGGCCAGTACACCAAGCGAGGTCACAGCCACCAATACAAGCGCTATGAAGATGAGGAATGCGATGTCGCCGCTAGTCCATCCTTGGGATTTGACTGACGTTGGCGGCTCGGTTGATGCGTCCATTTTTTACATCCTGGAAAGGTAGAGACAGGCCCCTTTGGCATGCGCTGCATACTGGGGAATTCGACGCGAGAATGATATTCGCAAAAATAGGGTTATTTTCGCGGTATTTGGACAAAGCAAATAAATTCGGGTTCTTGCTCTAGCGAGCGCTGCCAGGAACTTTCTAAACTAAGTCCCCTGCGAACCCCGATGGGCCCAGCCTGTGGTGCGCTTCTCAATCATGCTAAACAGCTCATACATGGCCATAGCCATGGCGCCCACGACCAGCAGGCCGGCAAAAGCCAGGCCCATCTGCATGGCGGAGCCAGCGGAGATCAGCAGGTACCCAATCCCCTCATTGGCAGCGGTCATCTCCGACACCGTGGTGCCCACGAAAGCCAGTGTGATCGCGACCTTGAGCGAGCCATAAAAGTAGGGCATGGACCGGGGCAGTCCGACCTTGACCAGCACGTCCCAGCGTTTGGCACCCAGCACCCGCAACACGTCTTCCAGCTCCGGCTCCAATGTGGCCAGGCCGGTCGCGATGTTCACCATAATCGGGAAAAAGCTGATCAAAAACGCCGTCAAAGTGGCGGGCCCCGCGCCAATGCCGAACCACACCACCAAAATAGGCACAAACGCTGCTTTGGGCAGCGCGTTGAAAGCGGTCATCAGGGGATAAACCGCCGCATAGGCCACGCGCGAACTTCCAATCACGAAGCCCAGCAGCACGCCCACCACAATGGCAATGCCAAAGCCCGCCATCGTCACCCAGTAGGTGCGCCAGGCATGGCCCGCGATCAGCGCCTTGTATTCCCAAAACTGGCTCCAGATGCGCGCCGGGCTCGGAAAGATGAATTCGGACACGGCAAAGACGCTGCAGATGGACTGCCAAAGCAGCAATACCGCCAACAGCAGAATCCACGGCGACCAAGTTTCTAGTTGTTTGTGGGTCATGGTGTGCTCCCGGTGGCGGTCGCTGGGTTGTGGCGCGTGGCGCCAATGTGGCCGCGCAATTCGTGCACGATGTCGGTGAACTCGCGGGTGTAGGTTAGTTCGAGGTCGCGCGGGCGTGGCAAATCAATCTGGCGCTTGACCACAAAGCGCCCGGGGCTCTTGCTCATGACATACACCGTATCGGCCAGAAACACCGATTCCCGCAAATCATGGGTGACCAGAATTACGTTGAATTGCTGCTCGGTCCACAAGTCGCGCAAGATGCACCACAGGTCCTCCCGCGTGAAGGCGTCAAGCGCGCCAAATGGCTCGTCCAGCAGCAGCATCTTGGGTTCGTGGATCAACGCGCGGCAGATGCTGGCGCGTTGTTGCATACCGCCTGAAAGCTGCCACGGAAACTTGTCTTCATAGCCACCCAAGCCCACTTTTTGTAGAAGTGCGCGGGCGCGCTGCTCGTATTCTTTGCGCTTGGACTTGAAGCTGCTGCGGTAGGGCTCCACAATCTCGAGTGGAAGTAAGACGTTGTCTACTGTGCTCCGCCACGGCAACAGCGAAGGCGCTTGAAACGACATCCCCGAGATCTTGAGTGGCCCGGTGACTGCCGCCCCATCTATCAGGATGCGGCCCTTAGAAGGCATCTTCAGGCCGGTGGCCAGCTTCATGAAGGTCGACTTTCCACAACCTGAAGGCCCGACGATGGCAATGAACTCACCCAAACGTACCTGCAGGTCGATCGCCTCCACCGCAAAGTGATTGGCCGCCTGCAACTCAGCGTTGTAAGCGAGCCATACGTCCTGAAAATCAACAAACCAGCCAGGCACAGTGGTCTTCATGGTGCGGCCGTGGGTTTATTTCTTGGGCAAAACGTTGAGTTCGACCTTGGAGGGCAAAAAGCTGGGGTTCCACACGGCTTCCGGGTTGATGCGGGTCTTGGTATTGAACGCGTCCGACACTTGCGATGCCATCAGAGCCATGCGTGGGCCATTGGCCTGACCAAAGCCTTCGCTACGGGCATTCGGGCTATTGATGGCGGTGTCAATCGCCAGTTGCAGGCGGCGGACTTCTAGGTCGGTATTGATGATGCCGTCTCGTGCCTCGACGTCGGCCACCGCTGCGGCCGGGTTGCCAATGACGTCTTTCATGCCCTTGGCAAACGCGGCCAAAAAGGCTTTTATCGCGGCCGGATTTTCCTTGATCAGTTTTGGCGACGCGATGATGGCGTTGCCATACAGCTTGACCCCGTAGGCCGGGTAGGGCAGCACCACCACGTCCTCCGCCTTGACACCACGCGCCTCCAAGTTCAGCAGCGAAGTAAATGTAAAGCCTGTAATGGCATCGACGTCGCCGCGCGCCAGCATGGTTTCGCGTAGCGGCGGGTCCATGGCAATCCACTGCACTCCATTGACCGCATTGGCTTTCGCAAATATTGGAAAAGCGCGCCGCCCTGCGTCAAATACCGGGGCTCCGAGTTTCTTGCCACTCAAGTCAGCCGGCGTCTTGATGCCTGACTTTTTTAGCGCCATTACTGACGCCGGCGTGTCGTTGTAAACCATCATGACCGCTACCGGTTTGTTGGGTGCGTCGGCGTTGTTGGCGTGAAATTCCATCAGGGCTGCGGTATCGGCAAAGCCCATGTCGTAGGCGCCCGAGGCCACGCGCGTCACGGTACCACCCGATCCGTTTCCGGCGTCAATGGTCACGTCGAGCTTGGCATCCTTAAAGTATCCCTTTGCCGCCGGCGTTAAAAACAGAGCCGCCGGACCTTCAAAGCGCCAGTCGAGTTGGAACTTGATCGGCGTGGTTTGGGCCATCGCGGTATTGGCGCCGAAGCTGGCGGCGATGAGCGCCGACGCGCGCAAAAATGAGGGTGCTTTCATGGGAGTGCCTTAGAGGTTGCGGAGGGTGTGGGTGTTGGGTGCCGAGCAGCTTAGCAAATCTGGTGCCGGCTTGGACCGCCGGAGGCGTCCCGGTCCAAATATTCCTGAATTCGGCCGGCTGCGCCAGAATTTGCGGGCCCAACCTTGGGCAGCTGTATACACTTTCCCCCTGTTTCTGCTTACCTCGCTCTACAGGAGATGCCCATGGGCTTGAGTACCCACGTTTTGGACACCATGCACGGCAGCCCGGCGGCGGGCATGGCGGTGGCGCTTTTCACTACATCCGTGCCCGATGGGTCGGCCACCTTGGTCAAACGCCTTGTGCTCAACGCCGATGGCCGCAACCCCGACGGCCTGCTCTTTGACACCGAAAGCCTGAAACCAGGCACCTACCGCCTGGTGTTTGAGGTGGCCGCCTACTTTCGGGGGCGGGGTGTGGAACTGCCGGAGCCGCCCTTCTTGGACCAGGTCAGTCTGGATTTTGGGGTGGCCGATGTTCGCCAGCACTACCACGTGCCGCTACTGGTCAGTCCCTGGAGCTATTCCACCTACCGCGGTTCTTAGGTGCAGCGCTATCGCGTTCGAGTGGTCCGCCACCCTTTCTCAAAGCTGTCCTTCGGACAAGGTGTCCAGCTGAAAACGCCCTGTCTTGTGCCACAACCAGGTGTCGGTGTACGTGACCTGGCCCATGCGTACCGGTGCGGGGTAGGGCGCAGCAGCCCGCACATTGCGCTCAATTTCAGCCATGACCGCCGGGGCGTGATGGGGGGCGCGCATCCAGCGTACGTCGGTGACGGCCCCTTGCTGATCGATGTCGACCTGCAACACCCCCACGGCTTGCAACATGGGCGGCATCTTGCCCTTGAAGATCCGATCGCGCAGGCGCTCGTAGAGGTGGTTGGCGGCATCGCGCCGGTAGTCCCGCGGGTTGCTGGCCTGCGACACGTAGGTCGGCACGACCACGGTAGGCGCGGCGGGCGGGGTCACCACCACCGGAGGTGGGGCTTGGGGGACTATTGCCACCTCCGGCTTGGGTGGCAGCTTCACTACGACGGGGGCGGGCGGGGCGGCGCAACCTGCCAGCACCGCGGCGACGAACAAGCCCGTCAGCGACTTGTGTCGTTGTCGCAGGTATGCAGCAGAAAATCCCAAAACGGTCATAAGGTGTCTCCAATGGCGTCTTTGTGTTCGGGGCCCCCGACTTGTTTGCCGGGAGCGCCATGCCGCGTTTGATCGCTCAACTGTTCTCGAAATTGGCGCACGGTAACGCCATTTTGGTGCGCGTGCAAGCGTCCCGGGGCTCGGTGCCCCGTGAGGTGGGGGCCTGGATGGCGGTTTTTTCCGATTCCACCGTGGCGACCGTGGGGGGCGGTCGATTGGAGCTCGATGCAATTGCCCATGCCCGGGGCTTGTTGCAAGACCCAACGCTTGAACCCATCCAGCATTACGCCTTGGGCCCGAGCCTGGGCCAGTGCTGCGGCGGCCACGTCACCTTGACCTTTGCACCGGTAACGGCCCAAGACCAATCGGCATTGGCGCTTGCACTGCGACCGGCACAGGTGCCAGTGGCCTTGTTCGGCAGCGGCCACGTCGGCGCGGCGCTGGTGCAAGTGCTGGGACTGTTGCCCGTCGACTTGACCTGGATTGACAGTCGCGACCAGGCCTTTCCTGCAGCGGTACCGCCGAATGTGCAGTGCGAACACTCCAGCCCGGTTCAGGGCGCCGTCGCCCAACTTGCCAGCCAGTCCCGCGTGTTGATCATGAGTTTCAGCCACGCTGAAGACCTGGACATTGTGCAGGCCTGCCTGCTGCGCCAGCGTGCCCAGGCTGACTTGCCCTTTATTGGCCTGATTGGCAGCAAGACCAAATGGGCGACCTTTCGCCACCGCCTGGAGGCCAGGGGCTTTACGGCTGATGAACTGGCGCAGGTCACGTGCCCCATCGGTATGCCAGGCATTCAAGACAAGCGCCCCGAGGTGATTGCCGTAGCGGTGGCGGCGCAGTTGATGATGGTGCCTGGCTAGGCGGCGCTCCGAATACCAGCCTGCCTACAATTTCCCTCACTGGAGACCCCCTCATGGAATCGTATTTGCTGGACTGGGCCAATTTACTCTTGCGTTGGGCGCACGTGGTGACCGCCATTGCATGGGTGGGATCGTCGTTTTATTTTGTTTTTTTGGACAGCAGCCTCACGCCACCCGTCGATGACGAGCTCAAACGCCAGGGCGTCAGTGGGGAGTTGTGGGCGGTGCATGGCGGGGGCTTTTATCACCCGGTGAAATTCGCGGTGCGTCCACCGCAGCTGCCCGGTCATTTGCACTGGTTTTATTGGGAAAGCTACAGCACCTGGCTAACCGGTTTTTCGCTCTTCACGATTTCGTACCTCTGGAGCGCGGGTACCTACCTGGTGGACAGGTCGGTGATGGACTGGTCTGCCCAGGCCGCGGTGGCGGTGGCACTGGCCTTTTTGGTGGTGTTCTGGCTGGCGTATGACGCCCTCTGCCGCATTTTTGGGCAACGCGAAGGAGGCGACCGGATTGTCGGCGTGCTGGTCGCATTGCTGGTGTGTGCGGCATCCTGGCTGGCCTGCCACTGGTTTGCTGGACGCGCGGCCTTTTTGTTGGTCGGCGCCATGATGGCCACCAGCATGAGCGCCAACGTGTTCTTTTGGATCATTCCCGGTCAAAAGACCGTGGTTGAGAGCATCCGTGCCAACCAAGCGGTCGACCCCATCCACGGCAAGCGCGGCAAGCAGCGCAGCGTTCATAACACCTACTTCACGCTGCCGGTGCTGTTTGCCATGCTGAGTAACCACTACAGCTTCACGTATAGCAACCCGCACAACTGGCTGGTGCTGATTGCCATGATGTTTGCCGGTGCCGCCATCCGGCAGTTTTTTGTGCTTCGCCACGGCTTCAAGCTGGGGCGCAATCCGCACCCCTGGCCGTATGCGGCGGTCGGTGTGCTGGCGATTGTGGGCCTGGTGGTGGCACTGGCCCCAGCACCGCGTACACCGGCGGATGCGCAATCCGCAGCACCGGTGTCGTTTGCCACAGTGCAACCCATTCTGGCGCAGCGCTGCTACCCGTGCCATGCAGAACAGGTGCAAATGAAAAACGTGCGACTCGACTCGCCCCAAGCGGTGGCCACCCACGCCCAGGGCATTTATCAACAAGCTGTGGTGACCCGCGTGATGCCGATGAACAACGCCACCCAGATCACCGACGCCGAGCGCGATACCCTCAAACGCTGGTTTGAGGGGGGCGCCAAACTGGATTAGTCAGGCGGCGGGTACGCCGTGGTCGTAGGTGGATACGCCGCCGTGCTCAGGCCAGTGCGGCAGAGTGCCCAGCCCCAGCAAGCCGAGCGCCATGCCGATATGCAGCAGGTCACCGGGCACCAATACCCCCCCTACCGACACCTTGGCGGCGAAGAGCACCAGTCCGGCGAGCATCAAGGTGCCCGCCAGCGCGCCACGCCACAGCCCGGCGCGCGCGAGGCTGAAAACCACCGCTATCACCGACACAACCGCCAAGCCGTCCGCGACGACCCGTTTTTGCCCGGCGCCCACGATGAGCACCCCCAACACCGCCATGAAGCATGCGAATATCCAGGCAAAACGCGTGCTGCGCGTCACCAGCGCATCGGGCCAGACCACGGCCACCGCTAACAGCGGAAACGCGGCCATCGCGCCCAGCATGGAGGCAAACTGGTGCCAGGTGGGCAGCGGGTAGATGCCTGAGAAGCGCAGTACGCCGAGCAATGCCGCAGTGGCAAACAGCGCGCAGGCCAGGCGCAGCGCCACCGGGGACTGCGTGCGACTGGCGAGCCACAAGGTCACCAAACATAAGAAGCCGTCAGTGAACGCCATACTAGGCATGGGTCGCTCCTTGCACCCGGGGGTGCAGCCAGGCGTAGCCCAGCGCACCATAGACCAGCACCATAGCGCCTGAGAAGCTAAAGCGTTGCACCGGTGTAAAGCCTTTTTGGGCAAACAGGAAATACATCAGCAGCAGCGAGCCGATCACCGTCGCAGCCATCGCCACCCGCTTCATGAACTGGGGTGCAGGTGTTTCAAATCGTACGAATCGGTCAAGCTCAAAGTGGGCGGGCGCCAGCGGTGCACCGGGTGGCACCCAACCCGGGCCGGCAAAAAAGCACATCAGCTTGTTGCGCCAGCCTGCCGTGGCCCGTGCCTGCGCGACGATAGCAAAGTAATGGTGAACATTGCCCCACACCGGGTTCCAGCTGTGCAATGGCTTGCGCACACCGTACATGGGCGGCTCATCGGCGCGCTCGTCGGCGTAGGTGCCAAACATACGGTCCCAAATGCTGAAAATACCGCCGTAGTTTTTGTCAATGCAGTAGTCGTTTTGGCCGTGGTGCACCCGGTGGTTGGACGGCGTGACCAAAAACAGTTCCAAAAAGCCCAGCCGCCCGATCAGCCGCGTGTGCACCCAAAACTGGTAGACCAGGTCGATGATCGCCACCGTCAAAAACACCTTGAGCGGAAATCCCAACAAGGCCAGCGGCACATAAAACACCCACCGAAAGTAAAAGCCGGTCGACGACTGACGCATGGCCGTTGACATATTGAACTCTTCGCTGCTGTGGTGCACCACGTGCGCCGCCCACAAGATATTGACCTCGTGGCCGCTGCGGTGCACCCAGTAATAGAAAAAGTCGTACAGCACCAAGGCCACCACCCAGGTCAGCGGATTGCTGGTATCCCAGGTGAACGCGCCAAACCGTTCCACCAAGATTGCGTACATGGCGACACTGATGGCGCCCCCGATCGTGTTGACAAACTGGCTCACGGTGCCGATGTTCATCGAGGTCAAGGTGTCCTGAAACCGGTAGACCTGGACCCCCCGCCGGTGCGCGACCCACATTTCAATGGCGACTAGCAAGAAAAAGACCGGAATAGCGAACAAATAGGGGCTCATCGAGCAGGGCTCCGAAAAGGTGAAAGGGTGAGGCACCCTCAGTGCAAAATCAGCGGCGACTGTAAGTCAGAGCTTGAGCCGCCCGATGCGGGTAAACCCCCGCTTTGGAGTTTTGCCTGGGCCTTAGGGCGCCCATACCAGCCGCAAGGCCAGACCCGCAAACACCACGCTGGCGGCGCGGTTGAGCCGCACCTGTGCCCGCGGTGAGTTTTGCAGGAGCTGTCCAAAACGTCCTGCCAGCAGCGCAATGGCGCCAAAGGTGATCAGCGTCGCCAGCATAAAAACGCCTCCCAGTTGCAGGATCTGAAGCGCGACCGCGCCCCCGGCAGGGTCCACAAATTGGGGTAAAAACGCCAGAAAAAACAGCGCGACCTTGGGGTTGCTGATGTTCATCAGCACGCCACGCAGGTAGGTTTTTCGTGCGCCTAAAGGTGGTGGTGTTTCGGTGGCGGCGATGCCGGCGGCCGCCCGCCATGACAACCAGGCCAGCCACAACAGGTAGGCGGCCCCCACCGCCTTGAGCAGCGTGAAAGCTGCGCTCGATGCCGCCAGCAGCGCTGCCAGCCCCAGCGCCACGGCGGCGGTGTGAAAAAGCAAGCCCGTGCACAGGCCCAGCACCACCAGCAAGCCGGCACGGGCCCCGTGCGCTGCGGCGTGCAGCAACACAAACAGATTGTCCGGCCCGGGCACCAGTGCCAGCAATACCGATGCCGCAAAAAACGCCAACGCGGTGGAACTGCTCAAGAGCATCACGTCCTAGACCACGCGTGCGGCCAAGGTGTGGGCCATGGCATTGTGCTGTTCGATCAGCGGCCAGAGGTCGACCGTGGTCAGCTGCCCTTCTTGCACCACCACGCGGCCGTTCACCACGGTATAGGCCGCGTTGGCGCTGGCGCAGAGCATGAGGCTGGCCACTGGGTCATGGACCGCGGCCCCTGCAAAATGCAGGCTGCGCAGGTCAAACAAGGCCATGTCGGCGCACATGCCCACTTTGATCTGCCCGATGTCGGTGCGGCCCAAGACCTCGGCTCCGCCGCGCGTGGCCAAGGCCAGGGCGTCGCGGGCGGTCATTTCCAGGGGAGCGGTGTCGCAGCCAAACTGGGCTTGGCCGTGGGCGTCTACCGTGGGCGCTTCGAGCGATTTGCGCAGGCGCGCCAGCAGCATCGCTTGGCGGGCTTCCGCCAGCAGGTGGGCGCCATCGTTGCTGGCGCTGCCGTCCACCCCCAAGCCTACCGGCACGCCTGCCGCCAGCATCTTGCGAGTCGGTGCGATGCCGCTGGCCAAGCGCATATTGCTGCACGGGCAGTGCGCCACGCCAGTCCGTGTGGCAGCAAACAGGCTGATGCCTTCGTCATCGAGCTTGACGCAGTGGGCGTGCCAAACGTCGTGGCCCAGCCAACCCAATTCCTGGGCGTATTGCGCAGGCGTGCAGCCAAATTTTTCTCGGCTGTAGGCGATGTCGTGGTCGTTTTCGGCCAGGTGCGTGTGCAACCGCACGCCGTATTGGCGGGCCAGTTCGGCCGAGGTCTTCATCAGGTCGCGGCTCACGCTAAAGGGCGAGCAGGGCGCCACCGCCACTTGCGTCATCGCACCGTGGGCGGCGTTGTGGTAGCGCTCCACCACGCGCTGGGTGTCTTTCAAAATGGCGTTCTCGTTTTCCACCAAGTGGTCCGGTGGCAGCCCGCCCTGACTTTGGCCCACGCTCATGCTCCCACGGGTGGCCACAAAGCGCATTCCAATAGCACGCGCCGCCTCAATGCTGTCGTCCAGCGTGACGCTGTTGGGGTAGATGTACAGGTGGTCGCTGCTGGTGGTGCACCCACTGAGCAGCAATTCGGCCATGGCCACCTGGGTGCTGGTGTAAATCATGTCGGGCGTCAGGCCGCCCCATATGGGGTACAGACCCCGCAACCAGCCAAAGAGTTCTGCGTTCTGTACCGAAGGTATCGCCCGGGTGAGCGATTGGTACATGTGGTGGTGCGTGTTCACCAGTCCCGGCACCAGCAGATGGTGTCGCGCGTCGATGACGGTGTCTGCGGTGTGCGGCAGGGTGTGCACCGGGCCGATCGCCGCAATTTGACGGTCCCGCACCAACACGGAGGTGTTGTGCAACTCGGTGCGCGCGTCGTCTTGGGTGGCCACGGTGTGGGCGTTGTGAATGAGCAGGGTCGACATGCGGGCATTGTGCCGCAGCCCTGTAGCGGGCCGGGGCCCTATCATCCGGCGTTATGACGTTTGTTTCCGAACCCAGCGCCTTTTTGAAAACCTTGTTCCAGGCAGCCGTCACGCGCGCCTTGCCCTTGCACAACACCGCGGCCTTTTTGCCCCCACCGCCCCAGGGTCGGACCCTGGTGCTGGGAGCGGGCAAAGCCGCGGGCGCCATGGCCCAAGCGGTCGAAGCGCTGTGGCCCACGGACGCACCACTTTCGGGTCTGGTGGTCACCCGCTACGGACACACGCCACCCCGTCCACAGGGCCTGGCGCAACGCATCGAGGTGCTGGAGGCCGCCCACCCGGTGCCGGATGCGGCGGGGCTGGCGGCGGCACAGCGCATCATGGCGCTGACCCAGGGCCTCACCGCTGATGATCTGGTACTGTGCCTGGTCTCGGGCGGCGGATCGGCCTTGCTGACGCTACCCGCCGAGGGCCTGAGCCTGCAAGACAAGCAGCGTATCAACCAAGAGTTGCTGGACAGCGGTGCCCATATTGGCGAGATGAACTGCGTTCGCAAGCACTTGTCGCGCATCAAAGGAGGCCGCTTGGGCGCTGCCTGCGCGCCCGCCCGGGTGGTGACCCTGACCATCAGCGATGTACCCGGCGACGATCCGTCCACCATCGCCAGTGGCCCCACGGTGGCCGACGCCAGCACCTGCGCCGATGCGCTGGACATTTTGCGGCGCTACGGCATTGCTCTGCCCCCGGCGGTGGAGCAGGCCTTGCACGACGGCTGGCTGGAAACCCCTAAGCCGGGTGATGCGGCTTTTTCCGGACATCACCTGCACCTCATCGCAACGCCCCAACAAAGCCTGCAGGCGGCCGCCGATGCCGCGCGTTCAGCCGGTATCGCAGCCTACATCTTGAGCGACGAGATGGAAGGCGAATCCCGCGAGGTCGGCAAGGTGCATGCGGCAATGGCCCGTGCCGCGGCCAAGGGCCAAGGGGCGTTTCAAAAACCTTGTGTGATCTTGAGTGGCGGCGAAACCACGGTGACCATTCGTCCGCGCGCGCCCGGCGCTCCCAAAGGCCGGGGCGGACGCGCTGGCGAGTTTTGCCTGGGCCTGGCGCAAGCGCTGCAAGGCATCGAAGGCGTATGGGCCCTGGCCGCCGACACCGACGGCATTGACGGCGTGCAGGACAACGCAGGCGCCTTGGTCGCTCCCGACACCTTGGACCGCGCCCGCGCCCAAGGCCTGAAGGTCTCAGACTATTTGCAGCGCAACGATGCCTATGGCTTTTTTTCAGCGCTCGGTGATTTGGTCGTGACCGGCCCGACCCACACCAATGTGAACGACTTCAGGGCGGTACTGGTGCTGTAGCGCCGGCCGCCGCCAGCCAGCGACCGGTGTGCGGGCATACCGCACCCGGCAGGCCCTGATGCCAAACTTGCGGCTCCCCCAAATGCAAGGCGGTCTCCGGCGAGGTGTCGAACGCGATTCCCAGCACTTGCGCCAGTGCAGGGGCTTCGATGGGGAGCTCCCAGGTCAAAAATACCTGCGTGCAGTCCTGCCCGGTCTGGAAGTCAACCGGGTCGAAGCGGTCCTGGTGCCGCGCGATTACGCCGTGGGGCTGACCGGTGTCAAACACCACGACCGTGCCCCGGTGCAACGCAATGCGTTGTCCACTCAAGGGAAAATGCAGGTCGAGCGCCCGGTCGTCACTCAAGAACAGGTTGCAAAACGCCGAGCCTCCGTACTGTGCACCATCGTGGTGGTAGCGCGCACCGCGGCAGGCCATCAGCGCCACCTCGCTGCTTGTCAGCAGATCTTGCAGGCCCAGCGTGCGTGTCCATTCGACGGCGGCTTGGACACACCGGCCATAGTCGGACCAACTCCGACGCGCGCGCGCTAGCGGCAATTGCTCCACATCCCCGGGCTCCAGTGCCAGGTGCTCGGAGAGCTCACGCCGCCAGTCGGCCACCAACCTGGGCGGCGGCTCAGGTACGTCCACGCTGCCAAACATCACCCTATCGCTCACGCTGCGGCTGCGCAGGGGATGATCGCTGCCGTAGAAGGCTGTGGCGCCCTTGGGGCTGCGCTCGGGTTCTGGCGGATGCACGGGCTTGGCAACCGTTAAGGGCTATAGGCCAGGCCCAAGGCCACGCCACCAAACAAGTCGCCTTCCACCAGAGGAACGCCCGCAAACGCGGCTTGTAACGCGGATTGAAATGGCCGCAGCGCCGAAGATCCGCCGGTCAGGTAAATGGCGTCCAAGGCGTGCGGAGCCAAGCCTGCGGTTTGTACGCATTCGCGGGCGCAGGCCACGGTGCGTGTCAGCAGCGACTGCAAGTGCGTCTGGACGTCGGTGACGGTCAGGGCGGCCTGCAGGTCGGGTTCAACATAGGCCAAGTTCAGTGCGACATCGGCTTGGCTTTGCGAGCAGTGAATCTTGGCTTGCTCGACATCGTGCGCAAGGTGGTGGCCCAGGCGCGCGTGCAGCACCTGCATCAGGCGTTGGTGCAATGGGGGCTGGGCATAGTTGGTCCACAAGGCCTGCGCCTGCGCGATGGCACGCGGCTGGTAAAGCCAGTGAATGAGATGCCAGGTGGACAGATCGAAAAACACCCGGCTGGGCACCTCGCGCCCCTGCGGTCCAAGGTGGCCATAGCCCAGCAGCGGCATCACCACCTCCAGGCTGAGTTTTTGGTCAAAGTCGGTACCGCCCACGTGCACGCCGCTGGTCGCGAGCACATCGTGCCGGCGCTCGGGTTGGTGCATGCGCTGTGGCCCGAGGCGCACCACGGTGAAGTCTGAAGTGCCGCCGCCGACGTCAACCACCAGCACGGTGCTTTCGCGGTCCAGACGGCGCTCGTAGTCCAGGGCGGCTGCAATGGGCTCCAGCTGAAACGAAACCTCGTCAAAGCCTACGGCCTGCGCGGCCTGCTGCAAGGACGCCTGCGCCAACGCATCGCGCACTGGGTCATCGTCGACGAAATGTACCGGCCGCCCCATCACCACGCGCGTGGGCGCACGGCCCAGCGAGCGCGCCGCGCGCTCGCGAAGCGTGGCCAAAAACGTGGCAATGATGTCTTGGAAGCTGATCTGCCGGTGGTTGACCTCCGTGGTTTCCAGCAGCAGCGGGCTGCCCAGCAGGCTTTTGAGCGAGCGCATCAGGCGCCCCTCAGTCCCTTCCAGGTAGTGCGTCACCGCGTCGCGGCCAAAGTGGGTGCGCAGGTCTTCACTGTTGTAGAACACGGCGGTGGGCATGGCGAGCGCCTCACCCTCCAGCGCGATCAGGCGCGCAGCACCGCCGGGTTCGGCCCAGGACACGGCCGAATTGGACGTGCCGAAATCAATGCCGAGCGTGCCCGGCGAGGAATGGTTCATGGGGCAGGGCGGCCGAGGGATAACAGTCTGGGGCGACCTGTTGCTTCAGGGTTGAGCCGACCGCTGGAGTGCCCACAGCACGTTTTCTGGCGTGGCCGGGGCATTCAAGTGCACCGCACCGGCCGCGGCACCGCGCGTCTGCGCCACGGCATCGCGCAGGGCTTCAAAGACGCTGACGGCCAGCATAAAAGGCGGCTCGCCCACGGCTTTGGAGCCAAACACGTTGTCCTCGCGGTTGGGTTCGGGCCACAGGTCGACCTTGAAGTGCGCCGGAACGTCGCCCGCTGTGGGTATTTTGTAGGTGCTGGGCGCATGGGTGGACAGCACGCCGTGGTCATTCCAGACCAGTTGCTCGGTGGTGAGCCAGCCCATGCCTTGCACAAAGCCCCCCTCAATCTGGCCGATGTCCAGCCCCGGGTTGATGCTGCGCCCGACATCGTGCAGGATGTCCACCTTGAGCACCCGGCTCTCGCCGGTCAGGGTATCGATCGCCACCTCGGTGCAGGCTGCGCCGTAGGCAAAGTAATAAAACGGCCGCCCGGTGAGCGTCGTTTTGTCGTAATGGATTTTTGGGGTGCGGTAAAAGCCGTCACTCCACAGCTGAATCCGGTTGGCGTAGGCCATTTGGACGACCGCGTCAAAGCTGCGCGTGGTCTTGGGGGAAATCACCTGGCCGCCGCGAAAGGCAATGGCTCCGGCACCGCAACCGTCCAGCCCGCAGACAAACGCCGCCAGGTTGTCGCGCACATGGCGTGCGGCAAACTGGGCCGCGCGCCCGTTCAGGTCGGTCCCGGCGGAGGCTGCGGTGGCCGATGCGTTGGGAATGGCACTGGTGTCGCTGGCGCTGCACAGGACCCGCTCAAAGGGCACGCCAAGTTCGTCGGCCACGATCTGCGTGATCTTGGTGTGCAGGCCTTGGCCCATTTCGGTTCCGCCATGGTGAATGCGTACGCTGCCGTCCAGATACACATGCACCAAGGCCCCGGCTTGGTTGAACAAGGTGGCGGTAAAGCTGATGCCAAACTTGACCGGGGTGAGCGCCAATCCGCGCTTGAGCACCGGACTTTGGGCGTTCCAGGCAGCGATTTCGACGCGCCGCTGGCGGTAGTCCGAGGTGGAGGCCAGCGCGCTCAGCAGGGGCGCCAGGATGTTGTCTTCGACCTTCATCTGGTAGTGCGTGGTGTCGCGCCGCAGGATCGGGTGGGGGCCGCCGCTGCCTTGGTCGGTCAGTGCTTCGTCGCTGTACAGGTTGCGCATACGCACATCCAGCGGGTCCAAGCCCAAGTCGCGGGCAATGTCCCCCAAAATCGCCTCAATCACCACCACGCCCTGGGGTCCACCAAAGCCCCGAAAAGCGGTGTGGCTTTGGGTGTGGGTCTTGCAGCGGTAGGAGGCGATCGCCACGTTTTCCAAAAAGTAAGCGTTGTCGCTGTGGAACACTGCCCGGTCGGCCACCGGGCCGGACAGGTCGGCGCTAAACCCGCAGTTGGCCGCCATCATCAGCTCCAGCGCGGTCAGCCGGCCGCTCTCGTCAAAACCTGCGGTGTATTCATAGGCAAAAGGGTGGCGCTTGCCGGTGACCATGAAGTCGTCATCGCGGTCCAGACGCAGTTTGACGGGCGCCTTGAACTTGTGCGCCGCCACCGCCGCCCAGACCGCCACATGGCCGGCCTGGGTTTCCTTGCCGCCAAAGCCGCCGCCCATGCGCCGGCATTCGACCCGCACTGCGTGGTTGTTCAGGCCGAGCGCGTGTGCCACCCAGTGCTGCACCTCGCCCGGGTGCTGGGTGCTGCTGTAGACCGACCACTGGCCTTGCGCGTGGGGCACCGCGTAGGCCACCTGGCCTTCCAGGTAAAAGTGCTCCTGCCCGCCCACCTCCAGGGTGCCATGCAGGCGGTGCGAGGCCTTTTTCAGCCCGGCTGTTACATCGCCCCGACCCACGTGTACGGGCGGCAACACATAGCTTTTGGCGGCCAAAGCCTCGTGCACGGTCAGGATGGCGGGCAGGGCGTCGATGCGCAGCGCCACTTTGCGGGCGGCGCGGCGCGCCTGCATCACACTGCGTGCCACCACCAGGCCGATCACCTGGCCTACATGCTGTACCGAGTCGATGGCAAATACCGGCTCGTCGCCGGCGAAGGCGGCCAACATCGGGTCGCCGGGAATGTCCGCGCTCAACACGACGCCGACCACGCCGGGCATGGCCATGGCGGCGCTGGCGTCTACGCCGCGTAAGTGGCCGTGGGCCTGGGTCGACAAAATCGGTGCGGCGTGCAGGGTGCCACGCAGCTCGGGCATGTCGTCAATGTAGGTCGCGCTGCCGGCCACCTGGGCCAGCGCGCTCTCGTGGGCGATGGTGCGGCCGCTGGCCTGGGCACTCGGCTGAGATTGCTTCATGGCAGGGCCCCTTCACGGGTCAGACTTTGCAAGTCGGTGGCGGTGTTGCCTTGGCTCTCGAGCCAATAACGCCAGAGCAGGTTGCCCAAAACCTCGCGGCGGTAGGCGCTGGTGGCGCGCATATCGGAGATGGGGCTGAATTCGGCGCGCAGGGCGGCCATGGCGCTTCGCACGGTGGGCTCGTTCCAGGCTTGGCCCTCAAGTGCGGTTTGGGTGGCTCGGGCACGCACTGGCGTGGCGGCGACACCACCCGCGCCGATCGAGGCGCTGACCACGCGCCCACCCTCGAAACGCAGTTTCAGGGCCAGGCACACGGCAGAGATGTCGTCCTCAAAGCGCTTTGAGATTTTGTAGACGCGGCATAGTTCACCGCTAGCGCCTCTGGCTTGGCCGCGCGCCTTGGCTCGCGGTGGGGGCAGTGGTTTGGGCACTTTGATCCAACCCAGGACCTCATCGGGCCGCATGGCGGTCTTGCGATAGGCCAAGTACAGGTCTTCTAGGGGCATTTCGCGGTAGCCCCGTTGGCTGGCCAGCACCACGTTAGCGCCCAAGGCGATCAAGAGCGGCATGGAGTCGCCAATCGGCGAACCGTTGGCCACATTGCCGCCCAGCGTCCCGGCATTGCGCACCGGCAGGCCGGCAAACCGGTGGGCAAAACTCTGCAATTGCGGTCGTTGTGCCACCAGCGCAGCAAATGCCTCCGTCAGGGATGCCGCCGCGCCGATGGCGATGTGGTGCGGGTAGTCGTCAATCTGGCGCAGTTCCTGGACCCGGGTCACGTCGAGCACCTGGTCGAATTCACGGTGCTGCTTGGTGATCCACAGGCCCACATCGGTACAACCCGCCACCAATTGGGCCTGCGGATAGGTGTGGCGCAGCGCCAGCAGAGTGGCGAGGTCGGTGGGCGCGGCGTAGGCGCCCATGTCCGTTTTTTGGCTGCGTTTGGGTGCCGCCTTGGCAGGCGCGAGCGCGAGCGCATCCGCCTGGGTCACTTGCGCCAGCGCGCGCAGCCCGCGTTGCACTTGCGGCGTGTTCAAGGGCTGGCGGGGCCACTGCGCCATGGCTTGGGCCGCATCCAGAATCGGGCGGTAGCCCGTGCAACGGCACAAATTGCCCGAAAGCGCTTGTGAGGCGGTTTCTCGGTCGATGGCCTTTTTGGGGTGGTCTTCGGCCAACGCCGCCAGGCTCATGACGAAGCCCGGCGTGCAAAAACCGCATTGAGAACCGTGGCATTGCGCCAGCGCGGATTGCGCAGGGTGCAGCGTGCCGTCGGCACCCGCCAGGTCTTCGACCGTCCACAGCGCCATGCCGTCCACCGAATGCGCCAGTTTGATGCAACTGTTGACGGCCTGGGTTGTGAGTTTGCCTCCCCGCAGCTCGCCCACGACCACGGTGCAGGCGCCACAGTCGCCTTCACCGCAGCCTTCTTTGGTGCCGGTGCAGTGCAAGTCGTCTCGCAGCACCTCCAGCAGGGTGCGTGTGGGCGCTAGCCGCTCCAGGGTGTGTACCTGGCCACCCTTCAAAAATCGAACGGGCTTGCTACTTGCTTTTGTGTCCATGAACCAGATCCTTTTGCCTCATTTTGGTGCAAGGGTAAATCAGGGCATGGTCCCTGCACACAAGCCGTTAGCATACGCACTCCCTCGCCGTTGGTCACCCGCAGCCGCACTATTCCCACCCAAAGCCGCATGATCGCCCCCCGCCTTCAACTCACCGGAATTACCAAAGCCTACCCTGGCGTGGTCGCCAACAGCGACGTGGCCCTGACGGTGTTGCCAGGCCAAACCCATGCCGTGCTGGGGGAAAACGGCGCTGGCAAGTCCACGCTGATGAAGATCATCTACGGCTCCATCAAGCCCGACGCGGGCCAGATCGCCTTCAACGGACAAGTGGCGCATATCCGCAACCCCAAAGAGGCGCGGGGCTTGGGCATCAGCATGGTGTTCCAGCATTTCAATCTGTTTGACACGATCACTGTCGCGGAAAACGTCTGGCTGGGTTTGGACAAGAGCCTGAGCTTGCAGCAGGTGTCGGAGCGCATCACGCAAAAAGCGGCCCAGTACGGGCTGGACATCGACCCCGAGCGCCCGGTGCATACGCTGGGTGTGGGCGAGATGCAACGGGTGGAGATCATCCGCGCGCTGTT
>Ga0214921_10003200_pt1 | contig 25342 bp, 19 predicted proteins | sample LL1505_MetaG_FD_177992 | JGI IMG/M metagenome (GOLD analysis project Ga0214921, IMG submission 177992) | Freshwater microbial communities from Lake Lanier, Atlanta, Georgia, United States - LL-1505 | ecosystem: Environmental > Aquatic > Freshwater > Lake | place: USA: Georgia | collected...
TTGAACGTTCTTTTAGTTGCTGCCTGTAAGTATCACTTTCCTCTTTTAGACGACGCCATTCAACAATTGCCGTCGTAAGCGTCACCATATCATTATCCTGCGGAGTCGTCAATGACTCACTTCCACCTATTACTGGATTTTCTTGAGACTCTTGTTTCTTAACATGTGTAGATTTGTTATCAACCATTGCGGCCATCTTTAGATAGTAAACACACTTGCGGTTTAAACTCTTTATTTATTGCGTAAAATTTGAAAACTCTGGTTGTCATATTTTAGCTATGAAAATGGATTCACCCCTTGATAATATCGCACGTAACATTCTATATGAAATGTGGTTTTCGGTTGCAGAGACAATCTTTAAACAAGTTTGCGAAGTAACAGAACTTAATGAAGAACAGATAGATGCCCTAAAATCCGTCGCACTTAGACCAAATGACTTTCAAATTGAGGTTGAATAGCGCCTAAGTAAAAAATAACTTAATACGCTCTCTAATTGTGCCACGGCACATATAACAAGTAGTATTCTGTTTTTTAACACAACTGTTACAGAATGTATGTCCGCACGGAACTATCGCAGTGGAAACTGACTCTGTTAAGCAAATGGCACACATTGGATCTTGTGACTCACTCTTAAAATTATTGTATTGAGAGATTATCTGACGACAGATATTCCACTTTTTATATCCCTCAACTAGTTCCTTGTAATTATCCTCTATTTGTGTCGATTGATATACAGAATCGGCATATTTTCTAAATGAATCGATTAAGTCAGGGAGCAATTCATTAGTACCTAGACTTGTAATCATTGGCATCCGATTATTGAGTTTATCTAGCAAATCGATTTTCTGATAAAGATTCGTTTCAAGACGAAGAACCTCCTCACCAATATTTTTATATTGATTAAAAATCCAACGCGTCTGCTTCAAAAAATCGTCTAGACCACCTTCGCCCTTTAATTTCTTTAAGCCCTCGTCAAAGCTTGATACGACTGTACACATAGACGCGTCTAAATTTAGGTCTCTTAGAACTGTATTTGAATTATTACCCTTAATTGTTGGAATATCATGACCATATCGTCTAAAAATGGTTTCTGCTAATCCAATCATATTCGGTGTCTTATCAGGTCGCGCCATAAAAGAAAATAACTCGTTATTATGCTTTAAAATAAGCTCTTTTAACTTCTTTTTTGATACGGTTGTTATCGCCTGAGTTACTTCCTCGGATGTGTTCTTTACTTCGGCACAATGTTTGGATAATATATTTGAAACAGTTGATTTATATTTTCCTGGGACATCGGTATCTAGTGTAAAATCAACAATTGAATTACCATCCCCGTTTTCCCATGCTACCGAGGAATATTCTGAGAGTCCTGATGGACCTTGAAAAATCTGGTTTCCAGACGAAGACATCCTACCTAATTAAATTATTATCCTTTTATTGATATTTTATCACATTAATTACTAATTGATGTGATAATACTATATGTATTATATTTAGACAGATGAATCTCTAAGTCAAAGTCATATAATTCAAATATTGTATAATTATTAATTATAGTAATTGATAGATAATTGGATTATTACCGGAATATCAATAGTATTTACTATATTATAAACTAATCATAAAAATGTTTTCCATTTCTATCAAGATCCTCTTTTAATCTAATATATGCTGAACCGCTCATTGTTCCATATCCTGGAACAGTTACAACAAACTTGTTTGCGGCTTTTGTAGGCTGACCATCTAGTGTGCGAGATGTGAAATCTCTTTCATAATTTCCACCACTTATAACACGTCTGCGCGTATGGCGTTTTTTGCGTTTTTGGCGCCTTGTTTTCTTTATTTTCCTCTTTAAGGTCATTCTATTAAATTAGCGGATATAAACTACTCGCTTATTTTCTAATTTCGCATATTCTTCAAGTGTCTGGCGTTTTGTGAATCCTCTCTGAATTTTTACTGAGCGAGCTGCCAAATATGCCGCAATAACTTTATCATTGTCCTTAATTTCAAGTAATCGCTGTTGCTGTTGCTGTCCCTGTTCCAATAATAGAGTTCTAATAGGTGTGTTTGATGTTATGTTATACTCTTTTAGATCTGAATATGGAATAAGTTGCTCAATATATGCTGGCTTAAGAAATAATATAGACGGTTTGGCTGGACATGACTTTGTAAGATGTCCATATACAGCACAATAAGAACAATACCAGCTATTACGGAGTGGACATAGAGTTACTGTATGTTCAATACCGAAATCTTGAAGAATATCTGTACAATTGCTACACATTTTGGTTACCAATTATATATATGAAATATGTCTTCAATTTTATTTCACAAGGTTAAATAAAATAATTTTTTATTTAATTTCCTAAGTATAAATAAATGTCAGCAGAACAAATACACTTCTTTTTACATTTGCGTAATCAATTAAAACTTTATCACTGGCAGACACATGTATATGCTAGACACATTGCAACTGATAAAGTTTTAGAAAAGCTTGATAATTTAATTGATTCATTTGTGGAGGTCTATAGTGGAAAATATGGTCGTTCCAAAGTCGCTGATAAAAATGCGATAATAACTTTACATAATCTAACAGGAGCAGGCGCAGTTCGTTTAGTAAATTCCTCTATAAAATATCTACAAGGGCCTTTAACAAAAGTTCTTAAAGGCTTAGCTGGTTCGGAGGATTTAGCGAATATTAGGGATGAAATGGTCGCTGATTTAAATCAACTTCTATATCTATTTACTCTTAAATAGTCGATGTAATATTTATAATACAATAATATAATTACATACTAATTGGAAATGGTATTATCCAACTAGTAGCAGTAGCCATATCTCGAAATGGATATAATTTATTTATTAATTGAACCGCCGCATTATAGTCATTTTTTTCATTATATGTTATAAAGTTATAATAGAAGGGTCCTTTACCAGTTGATATATAATTTATATATGCGTTTGAATTTATAGCATATACCTTTTGAAATAAATGAAGCTGTGTATTATATTTCAAGGCCTGATATTGAGATAAGTTTGTTACAGTAGCAGATAGCGGAACATTTTCTGGATTATATCCATAAAAGGTTGATGTTGTTGAATTAAATACAGTAGAATAATATTGCGGATATAAATATGGAAATGTACGTGTACTTGCGTAATTATTTTTATATGTCGGATTTAAATTTAACCAGTTAGCTAATCCTAACATATTATAAAATGTAACAGGTGGTATAGATCCTGGCGCAGGAAATGATTGAAGCGTTGAGACTGTTGAAGCAGCCATAGTCTTCTTTATCTTAGACCCGCGAACATTTTTAAACCGGTATTGAATAAAATATTCGCGCAACAAATGGGTGCACTCATTTGGCTAATATAAAGAATTTGTTTAATTATAACTCAAAATGGATTCACTGCCTGGCAACACAAATCTCTCTTCGTATAAAAAGTCGGATGCTAATATTACTTCTCTTTCACACCCTCTTCAAAGACAGGCTATTGTTCTAGCTACAAACAATGTAAATGATGAATCGCTTTTTCATAATGGTCTTACTCAGAATATTATTGTATTTTATGATCTTTTTGAAAGCATGGGTTATAAATCATATCTTTTTCAACATGGTCAAGTTGCTGAAAATAGAAAACAGTTTCTTCATACTTATGATATAATATCATCAAATCAAATTATGAATGAGAAATCAGTAATAAAAGCATTTATTGAAATTGGGATGAGTATTGATTCTGCGACAAGAGCTTATCTACGCAGTAACGGTACTAAAATTATAAAAATTTACCTTGGTAATATTATTAATATTGATATTGAAAATATTCAAAACTTTACTTCTATTATGTTTAGTCACCACGTCGTTGGTGAAATTGATCATGTATGGGTAAGTCCTCACTATAAACAACACGTAGATTATGCGGCAGTACTTAATCAAACTGAAATAAAGAATAGTAATATCGCACCTTATGTATGGGATCCTTGTTTTATTACACAGTATGGAACAAAAGATACTATTGAATGGGCGGCACCCGCGGATTGGCGAAACCAGGACATTGTTATTATGGATCCTAATATCTCCTTTCAAAAATGCTATTTTTATTCTCTTCTTCTATGTGAGGCTTTCTCTAAAAAATACCCAGAATGGCAGGGAAAAGTACAGATTATCAATGGCGATAAGATTAAAATAGACGCCAATTCTTTTAATTTTGTTCTTCCAGCTTTAACACTTTACAAAAAGAATAGAATTGTACTTCATGGTCGTAAAAATATTCATACTATTTTGAAGGATCATCGCTCTTCGTGCTTTATAACTCATCAATGGAATAATGACTTTAACTATATGACATTGGAACTACTTTACTGTAATTATCCTATTCTTCATAATTCTGAGGGATGGGATAAATTCGGCTATGTATATTCTGTCAATAAGTGGGATGAAGCAATTGAAACAATGTATAATGCTTTTAAGAATCATAAATACAATATGAATATTTATAAGACTCATGCGGCTAATCTTATTTGGACTCATAGTATTCATAATCCTGAAGTTCAATCGCAGTGGAGAAAAATTTTGGATTAATTATGTATTCGCACTTTTTTAGTATAAAGATTATTCTCTTTTAGAGATTAATAAAATGCTCAAAGTTGGGATTACATACAGTCCATCTACCGATCTATTTACTAGTGGTTCGGCACAGACTTCCATTTTATTAGTTGAATTATTTAAGGAATTATCAGAACTTAATTATGATATAACCTTAATTGATACAAAGACATCAGATGTTGATTGGTGGCCTGATTTTCCTCGTTATGATAATGTTACATTGTCACAATTACATAAAACTAGTAACTTGGATCTTCTAATTGATATTGATGGATATGTAAATCCTTCTTATCGCAAAAAAATAGCTAAAAAAAGTGTTGTTTTCATGCGAACATTTTTACAATTTTCAGAAATGGATATGGCTGCGTTCGCTGAAACACGGGCCTATCGGTCTAGAAGTTTTGAAGATATCTCTGAAATATGGTGCTGGGATATCCTAAATCCTCCTGAAACACTTATCGCTCTTAAAACACTATTTAATTGCCCTATTCGCACTGTACCTTTTATTTGGTCTTCCTCTGTAGCTACTCATTTTTCAAAAGGTGTAATACCCGCACATACTAATACAGATAATCACAAATGGACGGTACATATGGCGGAAAAAAATAATGTTAATTCTAGCTCCTCTGTTTTTGCTCTTGTAGCAGTTAGAGAATTACATCTTAAGAGCATTATTAATGCGGACTATAAATGTCATAATATGGATCATATAATTGATCATAAATTCTTAGTACAAAATATTCTTGATAATATAAAAGTAAGCACGCTACCTGTTGAGTTTGTTAAAAAGCAGGCATTTCATGAATGGCTGAATAAGGAAAACTCTATATTATTCTCTCACTCTAGATTCGTGCCATTGCGCTTGGGACTTATTAATGCTCTTTGGTTAGGACTACCTCTAATTCATAATAGCCCTGTTCTCAAAAGTATTCATCCTCAACTTGATAAAATGTTCTATTTTGGAAATGAGATTACTAGTATTTGTTCTGTATTTAAAGAATTTAGTACGAATCCAGCCGAGTTCTATAATGCCCTTTCTGAAATTCGCCGCGCGATTCTTAAAAACTGGAGTATTTCTAGTAACTTATCTAAGTGGCAAACACTATGTTCAGATGTATTTAATAATACTAATACCAATACTAATACGAATACTAATACTAATACTAATACTAATACTAATACGAATATGAATACTAATACAAATACTAATAAAGTATCTGATAAAAAGGCCCCCAAATCGAATAAGCCATTTATTGTCGCATTTATGGATATGTGGGATGGCTTTAATTTTAATAATAATTTTATTGTAGATTCTCTTCGCGAAGAATGTAAAAAGCATGACCCAAAGCTTGCGAAAAATATTCGCGGGGTTAAATACGATTTATCAAAATCAGGGACTCAGCCAAATATTATTATTTTTGGTCCCTTTTCAAAGGGGTGGCAGAATACACCCACTTCTATTCCAAAGGTATTTTTTACTGCTGAAAACTGGGAAGTACCAAAAGATGACTCCATTAGTTTATATCTAACACCTTATAGAAATGAGGATGATAAACATATTAGATTACCAACATGGATGACTTTTATTGATTGGTACTCAGAAGCAACTGATTTATCACAGGTTAATAGAGATGATAATCCAAATAGATTACCTATAAAGATGGCAATGACTACGCATGCTAAATCATTTCATGATAGAAAGGATTTTTGTGCGTTTGTTGTATCTAATCCTGTATCAAAATTTAGAAATGATGCCTTTTTAGCACTGGGATCATATAAACAAGTAGATTCTGGTGGTGATCTTTATAATAATATTGGTGGGCGTCTAGAATTAAAATACCCTGGAGGTGGCGCAGGTGATATTCCTAAGTATGAATTCTTTTCAAAACATAAATTTTCACTAAGCTTTGAAAATTCACAGGCACCTGGTTATATTACTGAAAAAGTACTACATGCTAAAATGGCAGGGTGTGTTCCATTATACTGGGGTGATAATGACACTAATACAGATTTTGTACCTGGCTCCTTTATTAATGTATCTCAAATGACAAGTCCTGAACAAATTGTTAAAGTAGTACAGAAACTTGAACAAAATCCTGAAATATGCGCCAAAATCGCTGCGACTCCAATTCTTAATGAAGAGAAAAAGAAGGTGGCACTTGCTATTATTTCTAGAATATCTAAGAAGATTTTGGAACTAGCAGGTGTTGAGATTACTAATAAAGTATTAAACACAGTTAAAGATAATTTAAAGCTGGAAAATATTAATAAGACTTTTATTATTAATCTGGATACGCGTCAGGATCGTTGGCAAAATCTTATGAAAGCTGAGCCTTATCTTGAAAATAATTCGACACGTATTGTGGCGGTAAATGGTAGATCTTTAAAGCTTGATAAATCTATCTATAATATTTTCAAAAATAATAGGTTCTTGTGGAAAAAATCAGTTATGGGATGTTTCCTAAGCCATGTTGATACTTGGACCAAAATTGTTAATGAGGGTGTAGCCGATAATACCAGATTCCTGATTTTAGAAGATGATGTAAGATTTGATAAAGATTGGATAGATACTTGGAATAAATCTGTTGGAGATATTCCTAAAGATGCTGAATTACTCTATCTTGGTGGAGTTCTTCCTCCAAATAAAGCAGCACTTCCTATATGTCTTGAACAAGTAAATAAATATTGGTCCCAGATAAAACCAAACATGTTTTTTAGTCCAGGTGTTCTTCTACCACTATTTCATTTTTGTGCGTACAGCTATGTTATTACTAAGGCTGCGGCTCAAAAACTTCTTACTTTTCTAAATACAGTAAATGACTATCAACTTCCTGAATGCGATCACTATATTGGAAACCCTGCTCTAGGTCTTAAAAAATATATCTTAACTCCACTTATTACTCAATGCTTTCAAGATGAAGATGAATCATATGTTAATTCACAATTTAATGATATAAATCGTACTAATTCTTTTGATAGTGATATTTGGAATAGCACTGAATGTTTTACAGATGCTGATACTGAACCATTCAAATCATCAAATGCTGTAATTGAATCAGTTATAAGAACAGTAGAAACGGTAGGAACGGTAGGAACGGTAGAAACGGTAGGAACGGTAGAAATGGTAGGAACGGTAGAAACGGTAGGAACGGTAGAAACGGTAGGAACGGTAGAAACGGTAGGAACGGTAGAAACGGTAGGAACGGTAGGAACCTTAGAAAAATCAGAAATTGATGTATATTATTTTAATAATAATAAACCATATGAATTATATGAAATAACCTGGATTAAAGAGATTCTTGGAAAAAATATAAACTTAAAACCTCTATCTAATTTCTTAGAATTAGTTTCTGATAACTCTTGGTTTATTGTACAAAGACCTTATCTTCAGAATTTTAATAAATATTTCTCATTTCTTCAAGAAGAAAATATTAATTTTAAAGTACTTCATTTAAGTGATGAATTCTCTTGTGATGATTTGAAATTTTATATATATACAAACTGTAAAGCAGTGATTAGAAATTATATTCGTTCTGATATAACACAAAGTCCTTCTGAAAAAATAATAACTATACCCATTGGATTTCATTATAAAGGTATTAACTCTAAAACATTTGATGAACGCTCAATGGTGTGGAGTTTTCATGGAACAGACTGGTTTAATAGAAAAGAGGTGCTTGAAAAATTACAGATATTTGTCCCTAATAATTGTCATATTACAAATTATTGGAATGACCCTAAAATGACAAATGAGAGTAAATATCTAAATGCGTTATCTAATAGTAAGTTTTGTCCAATTCTTCGTGGAAATAATATTGAAACTTTCAGATTATATGAAGCCTTGGAAACTGGCACAATTCCAATATATGTACGTGTGGAGTCTGATACTGAATTTTGGAATCTAATCTCTAAAAAATTACAACTCATTAATCTTGATACATGGGAGAAAGCAATTGAATTTATTAATCTTCTTATCAATAAGAAGGACTTTGGTGAAAAATATAGATTAAAACTAGTTGATAATTGGAGATTATGGAAGGATGAAATTAAAATATTATGTCAAAAATTATAGTAAAATATTAGAATAGTTATATAGCAGTATTATTTTTAGAATAATAAACTATATAATTATGGATTTATAGATTGCCCGCCTTCTTACGCTTAGAAGCCTCCTTTAGAGCATCGCGAAACTTGGTCGCGGGGTTCTTAGACTTTAGCTCTTTGAACACACGCATTACACTCTGTACCCAAGAAGACGCACCCTTCGACTGCTTGCGAGTCTTGCGCTTACCACCCGCAATTTTGGGCATCATTCCACATGTACCACCATTCATCTTTTTATTACGACGCGTTCCATTTTTTGGCATTTCTATTATTAATTTTGATTTTTATATGCCGGATGAAATAAATTTTAGATTATATTTACTATATAATATTTGGTATATCCCACATTAGCTATCATATTCCTATAAGAATATAAAGACTTATTATAAATATAACTATTATAGTACTAAAATGGACGTTACAGATTTTGTAAAAGAGCTAAATGCCGTTATTAATCCAAGTCAAAATTCAACTAATGTTGCTCCTACAGAACAAAATATAGTTAGTAATACAACGCCTACAAAGTCTGTAAAAGTTATGATTGTTTCAACACATATTAATCAAGTAAATGGATATAGTAAAGTTGTTACAAATATTATTAATCAATTGGCTGAAAATAGCTGGATTAAAATTGTACATTTTGGCACGCAAATTATAACCAATGGTAATATTGGACGAAAATATCCTAATGGTGTTAAGTCAATCGATGGATCTGCCCTAGAAAAACAGAAAGCATTGGGTTATGCTTTTTCCGAATTACCTGCTACTATTTTATCTGAAAAGCCCGATATTGTATTTATTTACAATGATATCGCAGTAGTTTGCGGATATATTGAAGAGATTCGTAAGACCATTCAGAATAGATTCTTTAAGATTTGGGCATATGTTGATATGGTATATGAGGCTCCGCAACAAGGATTAATTGACGCAATTAATCGTGATGTAGAGCGCGTATTCTGTTTTACGAAACTATGGAAGGAACAACTAAAGTCCCAAGGACTTACTCGCCCTGTCGATGTAATGACTCATGCGGCTAATAATACAAGTCTTAGATCTATTCCACGTGAAATAGCTCGTCAATCTATCGGTCTTCCACGAGATGTCTTTCTTTTTACATCCCTAAATCGCAATATTCCTCGCAAGCGCCTTGATCTTCTTATTATGTCATTTGTTAAACTTATTACCCGTTTTCCTTTAAAACCTATTTTTCTACTAATTGTAAGTAATAGCAATGATAAGGGTGGATTTCCTCTATTTGAAGTCTTCGCAAGAGAACTAAAATTGGCGGGTGCGAATACAGATACATTTGGTAACAGACTTCTTATTACACTAGATAATAACCGATATACTGATGATGATGTTAATATTATTTATAACTGTGGCGATGTTGGTGTAAGTTGCGCAGAAGGCGAAGGATTTGGGCTATGTACATTTGAGCAAATGAGTCTTGGAATTCCACAAATTGTACCTAAAATTACGGGGCATCTTGAATATTGTAATGAAGATAATTCACAGCTGGTTGTACCAAAGCATAGATACTATATTCCACAGTCATATAATACTGTAACAGGTGAAGCTCAGGCAGTTGATCCCGAGGATGTATCTAAGGCTATGGAACGTTATGTATTTGATGAGGATTTACGTAAATTACATGGAAAACTAGCTAAGGAGAAAACAAGTGAATATACTTGGAGTAAGTGCTGTGCTATTCTTGTAAAACGTCTGAAGGCGCTACAAGATGAAGATGATTAGACTAATTTATTTTGTAGAGAGTCATCCGGTTTTAAATTGAATATTTTAATAATGTTTATTGAATTAATTTAATAATTTGATAAGTTAATAACTTGATAAGTTAATAACTTATTAATTTAATAGCTTCATAAATTAATGTATAATTTTAGATTAACTTATAAAATCATAGTAGAAATAGGATGATTAAATTAAGTTCTCTTAATGACTTTCGATTTTTATTAGCATTAGTTATATTTATACTAATAAGTATATTAATTTATCGCAGAGCTATTAATATTGAACCCTTTCAAAATTCTTCTGAATATAAAAATGATACAGTCTATCAAAATCAAGTAAAATTATTATCTGATAAATATGATTCAATGGCTAATAGTAAGAGACCTGTTACTGAATTATTAAGTAATAATAATGATATGCCTACTGTACAACAATGCTTTGTAAATTTCTATTCGCTTGGCTGCCTATATACTGGATATATTGGTCCAATGGATGAAGGATACTGGGATCCTGATGTAGCTGTTCAAATGGCTGTTAAAGCCGGTTGCCGCACCTTTATTCTTGAAATTGATTACATGAATGATTGTACAGGTGAAACTTTGAAATATTTCCCACGAATTGTTGTACGTGATGCCCAAGGTAAACTACGTATTAATATCAGATCTAATAGACCAAAATGTAATTCACCACAGCACTCAAATATTCGCGATGTATGTGAAAAGATTAACTATTATGCCTTTGCCGATAGTTGCCAGAATAAAACAGATCCTGTAGTAATTGTTCTATATTTCTTACGCCAACCTCCTGGATCATATAAATCTAAAATGGTTCTTGACTACTTCTCCAATGTTGCAAAGAGTTTATCCCCTTTTAATGATCGTCTACTTAAAAATGAACTTGAAGGTGGTACATACTATAGACAAAGCCAAGAGGGGCGATTACTTATTAATAATATTAAGAATTATAATGGAAAAGTATTAATATTTAGCAATGCGAACACATCTGGCTTTCGTGAAGCACAGGTGTATTCTCCTCATGAAGATTTAGATTTTTTAACTAATTTACGTTTAACATATACACAGACTAAACTGGGTATTACTGAAACTGGAACAACTGCCCCTTTTGGTATTCTTGAAACCGCTGAGGATTATACAATAATTCCAGTAGATAGAGAGGAAGAGACCGCCGATGCGACCAAACTTCGTTGGACACTATGTTTATCTCAAGATCCATCTAAATCTGTAACTAAAGAAGTTTATAATAAGATTACTAGTACATTTGGAGTACATTGTGTGCCTATTATATTATTTGATACAACAAATAATTTTATGTTCACTGATACTACTTTTAAGAAATATAGCTTCATTCCTAAACCGAAAGCTCTTCGTTATATTAAACCACCTGTTGTTACTCCCGCAGAACCTAATCCTTCAACTAACGCAAATCAAGGTATACTACGTAATCCTGTAGTCGCATAATTATTGTTTTAATTTACTTACAATATATTCTGACATACCCTCTAAAGTGAAATAGGGTCTAACTCTTTTTAGCTCCTCTACCATACTTAAATATCTTTCATGAGAAATTGATTTAAGTATTTGCGCCGTTTTATCAATTTCGGTCTCATGAATTGAAACTGAAAACTTACTATAATCAAGTATATCCTTGTATGGAAGCCATTCAGCATCATCCCAGAAATAGACTGGAACTGTATCTAGTAACATTGCCTCAAAAAATCTAAAAGAGCTTCTACCAAATCCTCTTGGTGATAGACAGTATTTAGAATTAAGAGTTGTTTTAATAAATGTATCGGCCGCGGCATTAGGAACACTATTTGTCCATACACCATTTACTTCAAACTTAAAATTGGGATTTCTTCCAATAGAATTAAACATGTTTTGTCTTAATGTATGCGTATTATATGTCCCTACAAAAGATCCCCTAAGTTTTCTTTGTATCGGTCTTGGTGTATTTAATAATCTATTTGTAACATCTTCATATATTAATGGTAGAGGAATATCTCCATGACATGCCCCAAATACCAATGTATTTTTTGGCAAAACTAGTTCTACACCTAAATCTGCTTGAACAACCGTGAAATAAGGAGTACTCTCTGGAAATAGACTGTAGGCTCTTTTTAGAAGAATATTTAGACTCTCCTTCATATTAGAGAAATTTGGATGATTTTGAATATTTGTCCAAAAAGCAGGAATATATATACGATCCGTTTCTATTTTATTTGTATTTTCTGGATTAGTTGAATAATCATAAAAATATTCCTCCATATATCGACCATTCTTAAAAGGCGGGTATGTTATGGAAGTTTTAGGACGAAATTGCCTCCCTAGATCAAGAATTCTAAGCGGCATTTATAGTTAATATCTTAAATTTTCTTTATATCATAAATATATTTTAGAGAATTCTGTTGTAAAATGAGATACCCGTTTAAGTAAATTGATTTGAGTACCAATTAATATTATATTTGATGCCATATTACCTTTATATTCATCTATACCATATGGAATAAAACCCTGTGTTACCAATTTATTATAATCAAAATATTGCGGAAAAAATGACATTATTCCTGGTATGGATTCAATTAATTTTTGAATATAGAATGTTACAATAATTATTACAAGAGATTGTAATAATATTAAAAGAAACAATATATATAAAGAGTGATAACTTGTAGTAAATGGCGGAAAGATAAAGTTTATGCCAATACCTGCTATAAAAAATGCTAATGTATATGCGATACCGTATTGTATAGAACCAAGTATATTTACAAGTCTTACTTTATCAAAACGTAATAAGTCTTTCATTCCTGCCATAAAATGAACTCGTGGATCTACTGATTTATCTCCTGGTACATACGACATCTTACTGTTTAATCAGAGTTTAGATTTTGTATAAATAGTGTCAAGTGCTATTAGGGTAATGGAGTCTGAAATTGAACAAACCAGAATTAATTCAGATATTTTTGATAAGAATAAATTTAAAAAACAAATTGATATTATCAAACAAGCTTCCGAGGTCGCACAATCTAAGATTGACTATGCTTCAGCCCATGATGATAATATTATTCATGCTATCGATGTAGTTGAGGAATTTCTTAGAAAGAAACACCGATTATGTTATGGAGGACAGGCTATAAACGCACATTTGCCTGCTAAATATAAATTTTATGATCCCGAGTTCTCAATTCCTGACTATGATTTCTTTACGCCAAATCATGAATCTGATATAACTACTTTAGTGAAGGACCTTAAAAAAGCAGGCTTTACTGAGATTTCTGTTAGAGAAGGGATGCATGATGGAACTATTAAAATCTACGTCGACTATATTCCTATCGCAGATATGACTCTTATTGACTCTAAACTTTATCGTATTCTCTCTAAACGTGAGTATAAAACGGATGGTATTTCCTACTTGGATGCGAACTCTTTACGCATGTTAATGTATTTGGAGCTAAGTAGACCGCGCGGCGAAGTTGGTCGTTGGCCAAAAGTATATGAGCGTTTATTATTATTTAACGAGTTTGTTCCAGTTAAGCAATGTAAGATTAGTCGTAAAGCATTTCGTGGTGGATTATCTCATCAACAAGTCAATTATATAATTTCCTTTATTATTGAGAATAAAAGGATTTTTGCTGGAGCGGATCTATTACAGTTTTATAACACTGCCTTAAAAACTAAGGAAAAAGGTATGCACTGGATTCTATCTAGTAAAAAACCCATTATATTCTTCTCTCCTGATGTCTTATCTGATTCTAAAATATTACGCGAAGAATTTAGTTTCTTACTTAATCAAAGTAAAGATTCACAAGGTGATAGGGCGCCGATTACAATTAAGACATATTCGTCACACGGAGTAGATATAATTCCATCAATGAAAGTTATTACACATGGGATAAAATCACTAGTTTTTATTATTGATCAAACAGCATGCCATTCTTATTTTAATATTCCAATTGCTGATAATAAAGTAATGAGAATAGCCTCGATGGATACTCTTATTACTCTCTATTTTGGGCTTGGTCTATTTGACTCTAAGTTTTATGATATGGGATCAATGGAATGTCTCGCCAATAATCTTGTTAAAATTAATATAGAATCGCGAAAAGATGGTGCGGATAATTTTGCCTTTCCATTTATTTCAGTCAAATGTTCAGGTCATCAAACATCCTTACCATCTCTTATTCGCGCGAAAGTTAAACGAATTACTCAAAAGAAATTAGAGATAACAAATATTTTGAAAGACAAGCCTAAATATAAGCGCAAAACTATGAGAAATAAGCACTAAGCACTATCACTTTATATTAGAATTTATTTGATCCAATAATCTCTTAACAGAAAATAGCTGTTTATAATTAGTTTGTACTTCATTATATCTAGCAGGATCATTTTGTTTCATATTATTCAAATTATTCGCCCCTGGAGGTTTTGTATATTTAATATCTATATCATTGTCTTGTATACTCATTTGATTTAATAATTGACCACTCTCTGCCTTAGTTTGAATTTCTTCTGCTTGTTTAAATAAAAGGATATTTTTATCATATGTTCGTCGTAGCTCAGGTTCTATTAAAAATGGCTTTATTGCTTTTAATAATTGTTCTTCATATTGTTCCTGTTCTTTCTTTTGCTGCTCGGCTATATTTACTGCTACACGTTTAGCTAGTTCAGGATTATTTTCAATACAGGCAGATACATTATCACACATATCCTCAAAAGATTCTAAGGGCGATATTCCTTCTAGTGCGGGGCCTAAATTTGCCTGAGATTGTTCCAATTGACTATTCATCCAATTTAATGCGTTTATAAATGGGCGGGTACTTTTAGGCACTTCTTTAATTATTTGTAGTAGTGAATTATTACTTAGCTGATTGGGTAGTGTTTTACAAATTAATGGAAGAGGTTTTAAGAGCTGTTGAGATAGTAGAGTAATATAATTATTCATAGCACTTTCTGGTATATCAGGGGCATTATTAGAACTAACTTGTGATGGATCTGTTAATGGTTCTTGCTGAATCTGTGACGCAACTGAACTCTTAATTGATTTTTGCCAATTAGAACAAAAAGTATTATAAAATGATAAAAAATCATTATAACTTTTTATTGTAGTAGGTTTTAGAGTATCTACTTGAAATCCCTCTTTTATATCTATAAATAAACGTAATATTAATATTAATATTAAGATTAGTATTAATATTAATACAATCTTATTCATTCTAATTATATTAAATATTATTTAAAAAACTAATTATATACTCGATTGTATGACGGAGTGTAGATTTTAGATTATAAATTATTAAATAAGATACTTATAACAGAAGTAGAATGTTTCGTAGACTAGCAGAGACATTTCAGGATCATCCAGAATATGTTAATAAACAAAATACATATTTTAATACTCTTCCGAATATGATTCTATCTCAAACTTCCGGTTTGAAAGGATTTGATGTAGCTATTCAAAGTTTAGATTCACGCGGAGCTAATTATCAACGACCTCCCGTAAAAAATCCAAATAGTATATTTATTCAAGATACTAGTCCAAATCTAAATAATTTGGCTAAACAATGCGCCTCTTCATCACTTGATGAATTAATTTCTATAAAAAATCCAAATGCCGCAATTGGTTGTGGATGGCTTTATACTCCCCCAAATCAAAATAGTCCATATCCAGTTGTTTCGCAGGGATTTATTGGTAATCCAGAGGGACCATTAGGAGGTTTTAATCCACCAAGTCATAAACAGTACTTTTTTGATCTACAACTTGCTAAAAAACAAATGCTACTTGATAAATGTAAGTCATTACGATTATGTTCGGGTGTTGATGATGAGGTTTACAGAGATACTTGTGGCTATTGTATTGATACGAATCAAGGAATTCCTATTGATAATCGTGGTAGAGCATTATATAGTGATAATTCAATAGGCACTTGTAGTCCAGACTCAATTATTAGAACAAGTAGCAAATGTCCGCCGCCAGCTTCTGTAGCAGCTGTAGGAGCTGGTCCAGAACCAATTATTGATAGAACATGTGATCCTATAAATGGTCGTCTAACTGCGGCATGTCTATACAATCAAGTTATTTCAGCGGGATGTAGTGATAAAGGCGCACTTGCGACTGCTCTAGCGAATCCCTCAAGTCCATCAAATTATATTAATAGTATTACTAGTGGCGATACTGTTAAAATTTATAATCGTGTAGCCAATCCCCCTCTTAATCTTGATATATTTACTCAAGGTGCTACAACGGTTGAATCAGTTCTTAAAGAAACAAGACAACTAGTTGGAAATACAAAAGAGCCTCCTAGATCTGCACTAGGTTCATCAGCAAGAGAATTATGTCTACAGGCGGGATCAATTGCCGCATATGACTTTTGCGATGACTTACAAGATAGTACTGCTGCGCCATTTGATATGAAATGTTTACAAAAATTATTTAGAAAAATGGGTGGCCAACCTACTGGTAGTGTATATCCTAGCACAAGTACTATGGCTTTATATAATTCTATGACTACTATTGGAAATGTGAAACAGTATATTAATAAACTAATTGAAGATATGAATAGTAATGATTATGGTACACAAAAAACGGCTGTATTACAATTTTTAGGTATTTCTCTTCAAAAATTAATTACACGTGTGCCTTATAGGCAAGGAGTTGAAGTTATATGGTTTCAAGCTGTGCCTGGAAAGCCCAATATTGTAGAAGGAATTCTTAGAAGAACTATTCAAAATGATATTGTTCAAAGTGAAAGTGGCAGTTTGCCTAAAAGTATTAATCCTACAAGCGCACCATATGTGGCTTCTGGTATGATTCAAATATTTGATTTTCGCAGTAATATGGATTTCTCTACTAAGTATAGAGTTAATTTTAATGGTGGATTTTTTATTGCCACTAATCAGCCAGCCAATATAGCAAAAACTGCTTTGAACGATGCCACAGATAAAGATGGGGGGATATTAGCTGATTTTAGGTATCAAGGATCTAATACATATACTTCAAACGGCTGTTTTAAATATTTTTCTGGTACACCAAATATAACTAAATTATTATATTTGAATTATTGGAGAAACAATAATAATGTTTTTCAATTATCAAATGTGGCGTGTAAAGATCCAGTGCCTAATTTTATTCCTGCCTATTATTCATTAACTCTGGATGTAAAAGCTCCTTATCTTAATTTTGAAGTCAGTCCAGATGGTAATACATTTGATGATACTCGTAATCCAGGACTTTTTACAAATCTTATTGTACAGAATGGATCACTTGAATTTCATAATAGATCTGAAGAACGTAATAACGTTCCAGGTCGTAAAGGATTTGTTAGAATTGCGAATAAAACATCGTGGATTAGATTACAAAATATTGCTTATCAAGCATGGGGATCCGTTACATTCGCATTTAGATTACAATCTATGCCCGTTAAAGATACAATCTTTTCATTTTGGACTTTTAACAAAAACTGTCTCCTATATTTAGTCCCAAGTGGAAGCAGCGCACAAATGAGAGTAAGAACTAACATGACAATGGATAATGCTGTATCAGATACTGCTACTAATTTTAATATATCTCTTGGAAAGTGGTATTATCTACAAGTAGTTCAAAATGGAACAGGTTTTGATATTAAATGTGATATGATTGAAAATATTATTAAAAATAATAATTATACTACATCTCCTACAATAATAAATGGCATTAGTCCTATTACAACAAATAATAATAATGGGTTAGGAATTCCTGGTGAAACAAATTGTAGTGTATCCGTTGCTGAGTGGCTAACTGGATTACCAGGATATGCGCAATCATTAATTGTTGATTTAGCATGGATACATTTTTATGATCACTATGACCCCGATTTTGTTAAAGACTGTAACGCTGCGTGGCAATTCACTCAATACCCAGATTCTCCTAACACATATAAAACACTTAATTAAAGTGATGTATATATATTTAATTACATAATAAATTTAATATATTATTATTTTTATTATTAGACTTTGATCATTAAACTTTGAATATTGGCTTTTAGCCATCATTAGACTTTAAATGTAGGCTTTGATCCCTTAAATGTTCCAGTTCCTGGATTTATGGCCATTTCACCCAATGCCTTTTTAAATGTATCATCTGCCATTCCAAATAGTTCAAATACTAATCCACCAGAACCCTTCTTAGGTCTAAGCAAGTATTCTACACCTTTGTACTTAATTACAGTAATTTGTTCTATATCTGCTTTAATTGGAGCTTTTTCTCCCAGTTGTTTTAAGGCAGAAGCTTCTGGTGCGACTAAATCTCCTTTTACTTCTTTAATCTCTTTTATTTCAATGGATGTTAAAATTTTATCAACCTGTAGATTTGGATCAAATAGATATTGGTCTGGTTTGCCATCTACAACAAAGCATGATACTGCGCCATTATCTCCCGCATTTAGCCCACAATCTACAGAGGTTTCCTTCATTAAATCTAAGAGCTCTTGATTAATTTTATCTTTCTTTAACCCGACATTATATACCTTTTCATCCGATGTTTCATCTTCATCTGTTTGACGAATTGTCACATCTATTTTATTCATATTCTTTTGATCAGCCGAGAAGATAGTATAGTACGTATAAATCTCTACATCACGTTGATTAAATGGTAAATCTTGATGAGAGCAGATACGAATCGCACGACCTTTAACTTGGTCTAAACGCACTTTATTCCAGTATGGTTCCATGATATGTACTGAGCGGCAGCACTTCAAAGAAATACCTTCTGCGCCTGCTCCAGTAATTCCAAATACCCAGCATATTTCTCCACGCGTATTCTTTCTCTCTCCATATCCAGATTCCTCTAATACACGTCTCATATCCTCTGGAATCTTATCAAAATTACCATTAAAGATATTGAGAACTAAATTTCTCTTCTCTCTTATACCCTCTCCTGTTAAGAATACAAATCGCTTCTCTTGGGCTTCTGGACCCTTTCTTAGAGAATCCTCTGTTTCTTTTGTGAATCTTATTTTATTATCTGCTACAGCCTTTGATTGTAAATTACCCCCTTCAACTTCAATCTCTACAAATCCATTTGCTTTTAGCGCTAATCTTAAAACACCGAGACCTTCTACTGTTTTAAATTGAGAATATACGAGATTACTGCCTCTTGATACCATAATTCTGCGAATCATTTGGTCTAATTTTGTGGAGTACTGTGCCAAGCGACCTTCTGCGACACTCGAATCTAATTTTAAATAATTGTCTCTATTTGTGTCGAGTTTATCCATTGCGCGTTTAATACGCTCTTGATAAGATAGAACTCTACTAACTGTTCCTTCTTGTAGTTCTACTGGAGCTGCTATTACTACTGGTGTAGGCGCAGCCATTGCTACTTGTGGTCTTCTGCGAATAACTCTTGGTTCTGGCTTTGCTACTTCTGACTTTAATATCTCTGCTACTACTGGCTCTGCTGCTGCTATTATTGGATCTTCTGTTACTAGCTCTGCTGCTACTACTGCGGCAGGCTCTGCTGCAACAGATCCTATTGCGTCAGCAATAGATTTGGGTGCCTCAGCAATTGCGTCTAGTACTGTATCTACTGCACTAGGTTGAGGAGCAGGAACAGAAGGAACAGGAGGAGCCGGCGACACAGATACTGCAACTTTTGGTCGTGTTCTTTTGACCGGTTCTGGACCAGCTCCTCCCTTCATTACTGCGACGCCTTCCTCTGCTGCCTTTGTTTCAACGGCACCTTCTAACACAGATTCCTCAACACGCTCTAAATCTTCTGATTCCTCTTTTTCTCCTTCACCTTCCTCTTCTTCCTCTCCTTCTTCCCCTTCTTCTTCTGGATCTATTATAGATTTCTCTTCTTCTGCGACTAATTCTTGTGCCGCCAGATCTTCTTCAACTTCTGTCGCAGCCTCGCCCATATCAATATCTTCAGGCTGTACAACCTCCTCTTCCTCTTCTTCAAGAGTGCCAGGAAAGGGTCTCTCAATACCATCAGGGAAGGCGAAATTACAGAGCGCACGGCTTCTAAAGCGATAACTCGACGGATTTTTCATTTTTGCGAACTGTTCAACCGCTGCATAATCATCACCCTTTTCTCCTACTTTTCCCTTTTCACCTTTAATTTCACGATTACGTTCCAATGTATACATTGATAATACATAATCGCTCATTTCACATCGCACTACTTCATCCTTTAGTACACGCGGCATATATTCCTCTTTAGAACCCTTATAATACGAGATTAGACCAGTTAGACGTTTTTGTAATACAACCTTATTCTTTACTGATAGATTCACAGGATCAATAAACTCTTCCTTAAATTCCTTGTCATCTACAGGTAGGCGCGGATATGATACAAATTGCTCTAAACCTATAGGTATCTTTTCTAATAATAGTTTAGCCTTTATTCTTTCATATACTGTTCTAATTCCTTCCTGTGCGTCAGGATTGTATTTAATACCAACAAATTCACTGTTATCTTCGTCCCCATCTTTGATATCATCCACACTCTTTTCATAGCCCTCGTTAAATACAGATATAAGTACCTCTACTTTTTCAGCTCTGGCAGTAAATCGCACAATATCCACACGTGATTCTGCTTCCGCAATCTTTCTGAATTTATCTATAATACTCTTATCTGCCGAATTTAAGATTACTTCCACACATTCAATATATCCAGAAAGCACATTCGCTAAAACACCTAACTCATCAGGAAAGTTAATCAGTGGCGTACCAGATAGACCAATAATTTTGCTATTTCGCGCATCAGTTAATAATTTGTAAAATAAGTAGGAACGTTTATATATTAAATCGGATGTACATAGACCTGGTACCCACTTGCCAGGTACAATTGGTTCAACTGGAATTTTACGAGGGCGACCCTTACGCTTAGTAATATATGGCGTAATTTCACCCTGCATTAGGCGCGTAAGATTGTGAATTTCATCAATAACAATTACCGCATTATCAAAAAATCGCTCACCCGTTACTGGATCCGTATTACAAGCATATTTCTTTAACTCCTTCGCAGTTACACCGTTATAACTAATAAACTTCACACGATTCTCAATCATATTTGTAATTTGTGCGCGAATATCATCACGGTCCTGTTGAGATAATGTATCATAGTTTGGATCCTTTGTAAAATCTGGAATCCAAAGCGTCTTTCTATCCTCTTCTTCCCTATCCAGAACTTTTCTAAGATAAGATTCACTAAGTGATAGCACAGATCGTGCGTACATATATGCGATACCCCCTTCAGAAACTAGAGATTCGCTTACCCAGTGATTTTGAGTATTAAAATGACGAAACCCACAAAATGAAATTTCTGACATAAAATTACCCCTTAGAGAGAAGGGTGTCATTACAATAATCTTTTTATTAGAAGTGCCATATAGTGCCTCAGCGGCGGCGATCGCCGAGCATGTTTTACCTGAACCGAGACCGTGATACACAAGAATACCTCTGTAGGGTGAGGCATTGCGAATATATTCACGAATAAATTTCTGGTATAAGAATGCCTCTACTGTTACACCTGCGGCCGCACCCAACTTGGCACACGCCTCTTCATCTATTCTTCCCTTCACTTGTAGGGGCAATTTAAAGGATTCGGTGTAAGTGTCGGAAATAAAACGATAAAAGCTCTTTCTTGATTGTGGTGTATATAGAACAGTATCGGTTAAGTAGGGATTATTAGACTCAATCGCGGTTTGTGTATCTTGATATTCTTTAAAAATTGGCGCAAGCTGTGTATCAATCTTTTCCTGTGTTTCTGGATCTAGCTTTTGCTCTCTTTTAACATAATCAGGGGTTTTTTTGGCATGCTTTAACGGTTTTTTTATAGCAATTGGGGCGGCAGGTAATGAAGGACCTGAATCTGCTTGTACAGGTCTCAGTGGTGAAATCAGGGGATTTATAAGTGGATTAGCTCTTGATTTTATGAAGATTTTTTCCTGTTTTTTATCGATCGGAGGGGATGGTATGCCTGCGAATGACTGGTCTGCCGCATCTAATTGTCCAGATGGTAGTGGGTTTTTTACGGCTGCTACAACATCAGGACTTGCGAGTTTTACAACTTGACTTCTTTTAGGCTGAATACCTCTTGGAGGCTTTTTTATATCTGGTTTTAGTACCTCTGGTCTAGAAGACATCTATACACTATTGAGAAACTATATAATGATATTAACACATATTATTATATAGGTTTATAAGTTTATAAGTTTATAGGGTGTTATTTTATGACTGAAGAACACAACCCTCACATGTTGGAGGAATTTGTGTATTTGTTGTTCCTTGAACAAAATAGGGATTTGTTTCAAATGCTTGTGTAATCGGATTTAAATATAGAGTATTATCACAAGGTTTAGCTACAACATTTACACCATTATTAGCGTTTGGAAAACGTGTGTGGCATTCCTTAACAAAATGTTTCTGATTTTGATCTGGGACAGGGCCCGTATTAAGAGCAGACGGATTCTTAAATCTATAATATGTATCAAATGCTGGTAAATAGGGATTAGATTGATTATTAATAGGGGGATTAGGATCAGAAGAAGATGGTCCATTTGTATCCACACAATAACACGATGGTAAAATAGTATAGCTGTCTTGATCAGTAATAAGACCTGCGCATAGAGCACGACCAGCTTGTTGTAATAATATTCTTTCAGATGAATAAACTTCAGCAGCACTACCTGCCGCTCCAGATAATACATTCAAAAATTGTTGGGGGCTTCCAGTTTGAAGAGATGTTGTTCTACCCGAACCACCAAAAGAATAAGTTCCCGTATTTTGAACTACACCAGCTATAGGCTCTTGATTAGCGCAACAAGGATTTGTCGGAACATTTGTATTTTGAAGACCGGTACATGTCGCAACACCTTTAATATATTTTGAGTGTTGAATTTGATTTCTCCATATCTGAGTACTAGCATCAACAGGATTATTACGATGTATATATTTTGTATTTTGTTTTTGAAGTAATTTTGTTATTTGACTCGCGTCCATTCTAATACACTAATCGAAAAGAAAAATATATTACATATCTACTATTCAATTAATTTCATTAAATATATTATTTTTTAAAAGATGGATATCGATGAATGAATTTTTTACCTTCTAAAGATGGCATAATAGGAGAATCAGATGGCGGTGTAGATGGGCCCAGAACAGGTGAGGGTTTTGGGCTAGATGTATTAGCTACTTTTTTAGTTATATTTGTGGGTATGTCTGATTCTAGAAGTTCCAATGCTAAACGTGAGGCTTCCTGCTCTGCTACTTTTTTATTTCTTGCGGTAGCTGTTGTTAAAACATTATTATTAGGATCAATAACTCCCATTGTAAAGATTCGGTCATGTGAAGGACCAACTACTGCGATCTCGGCATACTTTGGTGGCTGATGATATAAACTCTGAAACTTTCTTAGCAATTGATCCTTATAATTAGTATCTTCAATGATAATCTGTACAAAGTCAATATGCTTCTCAATAATTTTAATAAGTAAGTCATTGCACTGTTGAAGACCACGTCCAACATCAGATTCCTGTAAATATAGTGCTCCAACCCATGCTTCAAACATTGAACCTAGAATACGGAGATTATTCCGCCCATCACATATTTCCTCCATATGACGACTGAGAATAATCCAAGGCGCTAGACCAATTTCCTTTGCTAGAACACCTAACTGTTTATTATTTACAATACGTGACAGAATACGGGTAAGAAAGCCTTCACCTTGACCCGGATATCGCTTTGAAATATAAGTGGCAATAACTAATCCAAGTACTCTATCTCCCAGATACTCAAGTTCTTCATTATCACAACGACGAAGGGGGAGACAATCATCAGGACGAGGGGCAATAATAACTTCCTCGCCATATTCGGCTTGTTCTTGCCAAATTTCGGGTCTATCTACATATGATTTGTGGCAACAGGCTTGTGCGAAGATATTGAAGTTATTAAATCGCCCTTTCCAGCCATATCTCTTAAGAATCGGAATCGCATCCGATGGAGTGAGCTCCCGATTCTTTGAATTCCATGGATTGAAAACTTTAATATTTCCCGATTGTACATCTGTATTCATCTTGGACTTACTATTCACTTCATCTTAATTATTCCTTAAATTGATTCGTCAAATTTTGAGGTGTATTATATTACAATGCTATTTATTTCTGCTACTCGTTATAGGTATGACGGCTTTTATTGATCCATATAGTTATTTACCACAAACAGTTGATATTGGAGGTGATATATACTTTTTGGGACCTGAAAAATCAATAGATTTAGCCTTTAAAAGTCGTAAACAATTTTTGGATACTTTTGGGTCCAAATCAGAATATTTACTTCGTAAATATATGTATTACAGTGTAAAAGGTAAAAACAAATTAGTTTTTGATCATCCAGAAGATAAACCTGCGCTTTTAAAGATTCTTAAAGATAGGGCAAATAAGCTTAAAAGTAGTAAAGAGTTTACCAGTTCTACTCTTAAAAATCAGATATTTATTAAAAGTTATGATAATATTATAAAAATAATTCAACAGTTGGAGGGTTCTAATACTAATATTAAAGTTGATGATGTAGCGTGTGCTACAGTAAAAAAACAAGTTAAAGATATATCTGATGACCATAAATTTCAAATGATACTTGAAATGGCATGGTATTTATTACATCCTGACAAGGTTCCAGCAGAAGTAGGATGCGAGTGGGCTAAAATGATTGAGAAGCTTGATAAACTACGTCTAGGTGATATTGTTACAGAAATTCGTGATGCTCAAACAAAATCAGGTATTCCACCTAACAAGGATGCCTTTAATTATTTTAAGAAAATTAATCTTCAGACTGTAGCTAAATCAGTAACTATTGAGAATGCTCTTGAACAGGCTA
>Ga0214921_10003201_pt1 | contig 25339 bp, 10 predicted proteins | sample LL1505_MetaG_FD_177992 | JGI IMG/M metagenome (GOLD analysis project Ga0214921, IMG submission 177992) | Freshwater microbial communities from Lake Lanier, Atlanta, Georgia, United States - LL-1505 | ecosystem: Environmental > Aquatic > Freshwater > Lake | place: USA: Georgia | collected...
TCATTCTGGTCACAGTTCACCTCCTTCGCAGAATATCCGTAACAAACATCATTTTTATCGCGATACGTCCGCGTATCCACATTTGACGGATGGGGATACTCATAAATCATTCTAGGTTCCGTTTTATACGCGGTAATAAGATAGAAACCGACAGCAAGACCTGCTATAAATGGTATCATACGAAAATGCTTGAACATCCGTACCGTCCTATCTAGAAGAAAGAAAGGAAGCATCAAACAGGAATGTTTGGATTCGTAAAATCAGAGAAATACTCGCTCGCCTTCAGTTTCATCGTAGGTGTTGGAATCATGGCGGTTCTGAAACCCACGTGTCGTGAGAAAGATTGCGCCAAAAAGGAGGCGGCAAACCCGGAAGAGGTCACAAAAACAACGTACCAGATTGGGGATAAATGCTATCAGTTTAAAGTGCGCGATACGGAGTGCCCAGCGTGAGCCACCTTTGCGCCTCCCTGCGAAAAATCTTTCAACTACCTTCTTCAGAAATGAGCACATTACTTTCAGATTTAGATTCATCTCCCCCTGGCCCCTCCAAGGACGGTGACCTCGTGGACCAGATTCTGAAAGAAATGAACGGCCCCCCTGTACCTTCCTCTCCGGCTCCCAACATGGCTGTGAATTCCTACACGATGGCCACGAACCCCGCTACGGCACACGTGATTGGTGGAGCCCACCCGACTCCTGCCGATTTTGCCGCCGCCATGCATACTGGTGGAGCAAATAACCCCGCAAATCTGGTTGCCTCTGCTCCATACCAGGAGCCCCCTCCTCCGGCTCCCACGCAACAGTACCGCCCTCCGAAGAAGTCGTACATGCAGCGCTTTGGCGATGAGTTCAAGATGCCGATCATTGTTTCCATCATCGTATTCGTGTTTTCTCTTCCGATCGTAAATTTCATCTTTGCCCATTATCTTCCGTCAATGGTGAAGTCAACAGGGCAACTCACAATGCTGGGCCTCGTTATCAAGTCTCTCGCAGCCGGCGGATCGTTCTGGATACTGAATCGTGTAATTGTTCCCCTACTATCGCTCTAATGACCATAATAAATAGCCCTTTATCTTAGAAAACATACCGAGATGAAAGTAAAAATGGAAATCATTTTGCTGTTTCTGGCCGCTCTTTTTGCCATGTATACATTCCCGACGGGCTATCTTGCTCTGACGGCGGTACTGACGATTGTGGCCTACTGCGCGACAGAGTCGTATGATGCCGTGCTCGGTGCGCTGATTATCATGATCTTTCTGCGCGTGATAACCATGACTCTGGAGCCTTCCAAGCCTAGTTACATACATTACGGAGCCGTGGCCGGACCTGTCGGTGGCCCCGTGTCGGCTGCCATGGAGGGTTTCCAGCCGAAGGACCCTATCAGCATTCACCAGAGACTCGCGGCTGACAAGGTGACTGGCCCGAAGGTGGAGAAGATTTACGGAGTCCTTGAATCTCCCGAGATTCTGGATTCCATGCAGATCTCCAACATACCCGACGATGAGCGGGGGGCCACGCACTCAACTATGCCGGCGATGGCGGGAGCCTATGAGCCGATTCGTACTCCGGCAGAGGGCATTGTTCCCAACATATTCTCACAGGACATCACGCCCAGAGGCAATCCGTACCTGCAGAATGGACCCGACAATCTGGCCATTGACACTGCGCTAGTGAAGGCGGGAACAAAGATGAGCGGGGCCCCTGCGGCCAGTGTCGCGGGAATGTCCGTGGGTGGTGGACAGGCAGTATAATGCGTGTATTACTGGCTTTATTTTCAAGTACAATCTTTGAAATCAAGCCATTATAGAGAGGGCGTAAATGGTACGCATAACATCAAAATGTCCTCCAGGTGTCATATGTTTATCACCCGGACTGGTGTTTTTCGGAATTGTCGTGATTTTCATAGTTGGCCTTGTTATTACAATGAACAACCGGATCATCATATCGGCGCCTAACGCGGTGGCTTCTAATGCGGCGCCCCCTGTATCTACGCCAGTCAATGTCCAAGTGAGGTCCGGCGATGACCGTTTTACTCGTGCCCCCAAGCCCGAACGCGACTGGGTTGACACGGTGGATGTCTCGGCCGTCTGGAATTCCGGTACTCCCACTCTTCCTGCGATTCCGACACGAGGAGTTCCTGTATCATACCAGTCCATGGGAGTTATTAAGATGGAGGACGGGCAGATTCTTCCTCTCTATGGCCGAAGAACCGCCTCCCGGTCCGACAGATTCCAGTACTATACTCGCACAGATACATACAATCCTGTTCAACTTCCTGTAGAGTACCGTCGCCGGAATTGCCAGGATGACGTGGGCTGTGAAGAACTCTACGATAAAGACACCGTGAAGGTATCGGCCACTGGGCAAAGGGGGGACGTGACAATCTATCGCTTCTCGGGTCCCACATATATTCCTGGTGTTTAGCAAACCGAGCATATCGTTAGAGTTGCTCAAATGGCTTCAAATACTTGTCCAGATGGTAGCCTGGAGTCTTTTCCTCTAAGAGTCGGATTTCCTTTGACGCAGACATCGTACAAAAGTGCCACAAATCACCCGCTGAATATAAAATTCACCTGGGGAGTGCGAAGCAATATTCCTGTTTTTTCGTATGCCGGTTCCGGTGAAATTGACCATGTTGTAAATGAGACATCTACGAGTATTCACTACAATAATTCCCTGTATACCTTGGCCTCCGTACAACTCACCTCGCCCACGCACAACGTCTGGATTGTTCCCGCCACTCTGGAAGTTACACGTTACAATAATTTGGAGGATATCGTTTTCACATATCAATTGGATACCTTCGCTTCAAACGGACCCAAGGATCCAAAGTATATCATTCTGGTAAATCCCATTCTACGCATTGACAGTAGTATAGGAAACCCGGTGTATCTTAGCAATTTGGCAAACGGGGTGGCCAGCCCTGCTACACTTGAAGCCCTGTTTCCCTATAAATCTGGTAAAAATTATGTATATTATACTACATGTATTCCTGGAAACACATTTCATGAAACTTACAAGAATATTCTTGTGATACTAAACACGCAGGGATCCCTCGTGTCAAATTATTTGATGACAAATATAAAGAAAATGTACAACAAGGGCACGGAGGGTGATTACCCAAACTATGTACCTCTTGCTGGATTTACCATACCCTCTACGACCCCTTCCAGTGTAACCAGCTTGGAAGGATTCGCTAACACGAACGCAGGAGTAACAAATCCTTCCACTGATTCACATGACGGTACTACTGGGACCACCACAAAGGCGTTTAACTCAATGAAATGCGTCCCGTTTGATCCCGAGAAGAATCTTACAAAGGATGGAGCCATTGTAATTGATACGACCTCAGGAACACCGTTCGCTTTGAATCCGAATATATCGGTGGCAAAGAAACGGGATATTCTGGCTGCACTGACGAATCTGGATGGAAGCCAGCGATTTCCGAATGCCGCGGGGCTGTCCGACGATGACACGAACACATTTTATTTACAAATTCTTCCTGATACCGCAAGAACAATTAGTAAAAATAATTTTACGATCACGCACACGGGAACAATACCATTTACAGCCATTGAAAAGTGGCTCACAACTTTCTGTGCGGCGATTGCTGTATTTGTCATTTTCATTATTTTCATTCATTTTATGGGGTTTATAAAGAATGACCCAAATTGGATTGGACATATGTGGCCCTATATTGAATTTTTCATGTTTAATCTTGGACTCTTTGTTGGAGGATTTATGCTCGGATATTTCACTATTCCAGCAACCTGTCCCGCACAGGATTGTTCGGTCTGTGCGGGCAGCTCTGGTAGCCCTAAGAGTTCTTAGACGACGAGCCCTCCCTTTATGAATTTGTCAGCCTCCATTGAAGCAGATTTCACATCCTCTGTGGGTATAACATGCTTTTCATCAATGGACTCTCCAACCCTGTCGAACTCGTTGGACTGCCCCTCGGAAGTCGGCTCAAATCCGTGTTCCTCTGTGGAGGGTGTCTCATGCTCGGGATGTACCTCGCCATCTATCAGATCCTCAGCAGGCACCGACAATACGGAAACAGGGGCCGCGGTCGTTCCATCAATGGACGTCGTGATTTTTGCCGTCTCGATCGTCGCCAGTTTACGCTTGCGATTCTCCAGGAAGAGTGATCCGACCGCCAAGAAGAAGGCTACCGACAGGATCGCATTCACGCGCAACAGGTAAAGATTCGCCGCCAGAAGTATAAAAACCGTTACGTAGTTTCCTACGAGCAGATTCACGAGCACTGTAGGCAGCCAGGGCGTAACTACAAAGATTGCCAGACAGAGCACAATGGCCCCCACGATATGTTGTTTCATTCGGCTCTACTACCAGGTGCTGTAAAAAATTGAGGAACTGTCTCCTTCCCGTTCATGTATGAAAGATGGATACTTCTAAGATTCTCACACACCGCGGATATTCAATTCTGAAATCGGCGCTCACCGAAAAGCAGACCGATAAACTTCGTGCCGATCTCACCGTGTGCCCGATTCTGAACAAGAAGTTCGCCTCTGCCGCCATTCAAGCCGGACTTACTTTCAAAATCTACAAGGAATCTGGTACTCGTTGGTATCTTCCCCGATTCTACGGAATCCAGAATTTCGGACCACCCGATTCCTCCGTTCTTTCGGATGGACAGGATCTGCCAGCTGCCGCAGCGGAATTCAAAGGCTCCCCCTACCAGTATCAGACCGACATTATTAACACCTTCCTGAAGGCCGGAGCAAATGGCCTGATCTGCGTACCCTGTGGAAAGGGGAAGACCTTCATGGCCCTCAAAATTGCGGCCTCGCTGAAAAAGAGGTTCCTGGTGATCGTGGACAAGGAATTCCTGATGAACCAGTGGCGGGGTGAAATGACGGCCCTCATGCCTGGGCTTCGTATCGGAATTCTACAGGGACCGAAGGCCGAGACGGATCCGACCACGTATGACTGTACCATCTGTATGATTCAGACACTCTGCGGAAAAGAATACAGCGACACTACCTTCGCCGACTACGGATTCACGATCTTTGACGAGTGCCATCACCTGGGCGCCCAGCACTTCTCCAAGGTCCTACAGAAGGTCCAGACGAAGTGTATGCTCGGACTCTCGGCCACTCCCAAACGAGAGGACGGTCTGACGAAGGTCTTCTTCTGGTTTCTTGGAGAGCCGGTCTACTGGGAGAAACAGCGAGAGCCGGATCCGACGGTGGAGGTCGTCTCTATCCTGGTGAAATCGGACGATGCCGAGTACAATACGGTGCCGACGGACTGGAAGGGGGAGCCCGTGATGGCGCGTCTTCTTACCAACATTCTCGCCTGTAGTGAGCGGACGGACGAAATCGTGCGCCAGATTCTTGGGCTGTGCGCGAGAGCCGATCGCCGTGTCCTCGTCCTGTCGGAACGAATCGGTCATCTGGAAGAGATTGAGCGCCGGCTGGAGCCAGCACACTTGAAGATCTCGTACTACATTGGCGGGATGAAGGAGAAGGTGCGCGAAGAGGGGGCGGCGGTAGCCCAGGTGTTACTTGCCTCTTATGCTATGGCATCAGAGGCAATGAACATTAAGACGTTGAATTCGGTGATCCTCGCCTCACCGAGAAAGCACGTGGAGCAGAGCACGGGGCGTATTCTTCGCACCCGCATTTCAGAGCGCACGGTGGTTCCGAAGATTATTGACATTGTAGATGTGCATTCAATGTACAGGGGGCAATGGAAGAAGCGACTCACTTATTATCGCGCCTGTGCCTACAGTCTGAAGACCGTAAAAATGGGAGAAGAGCCTATAGAGCCTGTAGAGCCTGTAGAGCCTATGGTAGAACCGGACTCAAACGGATGTTTGTTCCTTGATTAGCAGTTCCACTAAAAATCGTGTTATTATTTTTGTCAAGAATACTGTATGGTACAGTACTAGCACTTGTATTTGTGGCGATGGTTACCGTAATATCACGAATTGTGTATGTTTCACCAAGATCAATATTCCACAGAGGATTCTCTCTTACTCGTTTTGCTACAGAAATATTCTTTCCATAAATATCATAAACAGAAATATTTGTAATACTGGGTAAATAATCCGCCGAAGGATCTCCAAATTGTATATACTGAGCTCGTAAAAGTTTTGTCAACGCGGGATCAATTGAAGCAGATAAACTGTATGCGAGTGAAAGGTTACCTGAACTTCTAAATGAAAATGTCTCTACTGTAGAGTTACTTCCAGGAGTATAACCAGGATTGGATGGCACTTGGCCAATGGCACTACTACCCAAGACATTATAATATACAATCAGTTCCTGCGCTGAATTTAATAATCGTATTGTAGATGCTCTAGATTTATACTGATTTATTTCCGTACCATTAATATTTACATAAACAATTTGCATTATCTCATATTCTTGCCCCAAATCAACCTGTAGATAGTCATTATTATTAGAACTAATATAAGGAGTTGAACTCGGTACTATAGAGCCAGTGTTGACAACAGAAGCTCCATTCCCAGACGATGTTGTAACAGATTTCCTGTATCCTACATTAACTCCGTTCACATCTAAAATAATAAGTTGTGATATTTGTAACGGATAGTTGTTATTTCCTACGTATTTTATATAGCGAACATTCTTTATTCCTGAACTTGGAGTAAATGAAAATGAGGTTACTTCAGTGGTAGCTGTAGGAACAACAAATGGTGAATATGGTATCCGTGTAGCTGTATAGGCTGTAACTATATACGAAACCGAAAGGTTATTACAATACAGTATAACTTTTTCAATAGGATATTCATCCATTAAATCAATATTCACCCACGTGTCACTTTGAGATACAGGCTGTGTTTTTTTAATATATGTTCCGTATTTATAAGAATTTACATTTGTACCCGAAGATGAAGAAAAGTTCGCGGTTTTTGCTAGGTCGGCTCCAGTCTGAGCGTGAATGACCGCAATTTGTGATATGGAAAATTTTGGAATAGGAGCCCCAGATACAACAGTAGAATTATCTATTACCATAGTTATGTATCTCAAATATATCTGCCGGTTTGAAATAGAAAACATGGTAGCAGTATCCTGAGATACATATTTGTTCATGTAATTATAAACGGGCATACATAACGGTGTTTTCTTCCTGTAGTCAAATAAAACATATTGTAAAGGAATATCGGTTCCGTCATTGGCAGGTATTCCTTTAATTGTTCTTGTATTATTACCATTCAAGACAACTGTGGCCCCGTTCCAGTTCGCTTTTGTATAAGAGCCGCCGTTTGCTCCGAGATAGAGCATAATAAATACAATGTCATCATTTATATTCATGGTTATGTTGGAATTTCCTGAAAGAATAAATGCTGAATTGGTTGGCTTACATCCATAAAATCCGTCTACATACGAATTAGAGGTTGTTTTTAGTAAGACATTCATTCCAGAATTATTTAATGCCACCACTTGTGAGAGATACAGTGATGATGATCCTACGTTGTTTATGGTGATAGTCGTAGTAATAGTACCGCATGAACTTGTAGGAGAACTACCTGTTAAATTGTATATTACGACCTTTGTTGTCTGTGCTACAAGGAGGCCCTTTACTGGATCAAGCGACAGGGAAACAGGAGAATACAAAAACCGTTGTAGAGAGGCGATTCCATTTCCGTAAATATTTTGTGGGATTTGAGTTACTTCAACGGCATTGAAAATATATTCTGATAGACCATTGCCAACAACTGTTATGAGATTTCCACCAGAATATTTGTAAATTACACTTTTTGTTGAATCAGAAATGTAAAGATTATTGGAAATGTCAAATAACATGGATGTGATGTTTTTAAAACCAGGCAGGCTAACAAGGTACGTATTTTCGGAACTATTAAAAACATAACAAATATTATCAGTATATAGATAGGGGCCCATTGAAAATTTCCCAGTAAAATATAGTGTATTATTTATATCCACCGCAATTACTCCAATATCAAATATTTGAGTTCCTGATACATACTGTTCTGTAAAGTATGGCAGTACTTGCTCGGTTGGAGTTATCACATAAATTTTTTGACTCTTATTTGACACAAACACATTTTCGTTAGAATCTATCGCAATTGAAATGGGTCCTGGATTGAATATAGGTCCAAACGTATTTATTTGGTAGTAATCTCCAAAAATTTTTACACGGCGAATACAATTGTTGCCAGTATCAGCAATATAAAGAACGTTGGAACGACTCATTTTTATATCAGTCGGCCCATTTAACTTTGCTGTTCTAGCATCATCGCCATCTCCACTATATCCAGATACACCAACCGTTCCAACAAATGTTTTTATGATTCCATCCAAATTAATCATGCTAATACAATGCATTCCTGTATCACAAATGTACACTTGACCCAGTGAATCGTAACAGACTCCACCAATTGTATTGAAACTTTGAAAGTAGGCCGGTTTATTTGATACGTAACCACTTGCTAGTCCCTGCGTGTTTGATCCAGAAATTGTATATGTTAGACTCTGTTGTAATATGTTATTATTCGTATTTTTAAGAAGGACCATGCTACCAGAGGCCTTTTCATCAAGTATGTATAGTACATTGTTCGCATCAACACATATACCGAGTGGTTTGTTAAGGGAGGTTGTGTGAGAATAGGACCCATCTACAGTTTGCCCACGCAAGTTATTTTGCCCTACAACACAAAATGGAGTCGTTCCTATTGACGGCAGAGTTTCTATAGAAAATACCGAATTTTTCCCTGTTGAAGAAAATAACAGGGTTCCATTTAAAAAGGTGAGACCCTTGTAGGGTCCAGCTTGTTTGTTGTTCGCTCCACCTGAACTAGGGACCACTGACTGTGTGCCAACTGTGAGGCCGGTTGAATTATACGATATTCTGTACATATATATATAATACGATCTTTCAACATACGCACCTATACCAATAGAAGCGGTTACAGCCACGTATAGATTGCCATCTGTATCAATAGTAATTGAATCGATTGATCTAACTGCTCCAGTATCCTGGCTTGCCATAACAGTTGGTATAATAGAAACACTGCTCTGTGTTCCTGTTCGTAAATTATAGATTCCTACAGTTGGTGTAGTAGAATTCATATAAGAGTAGAACAGATATCCAATCTTATTTACTGCGAGTGAGTATGGAGTTGTCACTCCAGAAATGATAGGTGTAGTGGCACCCGATGATATTACGATAGAATGTATGGAATTATTGGCAGAATCAGCCACATACAACATAGAATCATTATATATTGCGATACCTTCTGGCTGGGAAAATCCGCTGGCTACTACTGCCAGATTTCCACTTGAATCAAGTTTTAGAATAGTATTTAGTAGTTTGTTGGGAAAATACAACGTACCTGCTAAAGATGTACACACGTAGTTGGCCTGGAAATTTTCAAGCACACCAAGATTTTCGTCACCACCTGAAGGCGCAGTCGTATTATAGGTATTTTTCGTATCGTTCGCAATAGTTATTATAGGGCCATACGGGATAACTTCATTAAGTGGATAGACTGTATTTCTGGCAGGAGTAATCATTCTCAAAAATGTATTCGTATTATCTATGAAGTATATGATTTCTGAGCCAGGTAGGCATTGTATTCCTGTTGGATTATTTAGAGAGGCAGTATACGCGTTAGTATCAGTTGATGATGTTCTTCCAATTGTATCTGAACCAAATCCTGCTACAATACTAGGAACATACACTCCTGTGAGTGTATTATAGCTAAATTTTACGACTTGTTGGCCGCTTTTTGCAGTAATATACAGGGTATCACTGGAATCAATGGTAATTCCGTATGGTACTCGCACCTGTGTATTTCCTGTGTCACTAGGAAATGACGATTCAGCGTAAAAAGTATCTATAAACGGTTTTGTTGCTGTGATTCTAGGAGATATTGGCCCCATACGATTTTCTCCAGCCACCTTGTATACTGCGTTGGAACCACTATCAACAAAAATCAAGTTATTATTGGAATCAAAGACAAATGCGAGGGGTGTATGTAAACTAGCCTGTATTCCGTACATTGGCGATATAATTGCCTGATTAGATCCCTGAGTTCCAAGAATTCCAACATACGTCTCAAGCTGTGACAGTCCGCTTAGACGGCGAATACAGAAGTTCCCAGTGTCAGATATATACAATGTTCCATATAGATCAAATCCGATCCATGTAGGGCGAAGCAGACTTGCAGTGATCGTAGCTCCTGATGCACCAATGTACTTAGTGATTGTTTTTGAAGTCAAATCCATTTTATAGACGCAGTTATTAGTAGTATCACATAGGTATAGGTTATTGGAATAGACAGTGAGAGAAGTGATTGTTCCAAATGTAATTGATCCGCTGGGTGTAATTGCTACAGGGCTAAACGTTCCTGTTGTACTTGCCGAATACAGACTGTTAGATGAATTTACATAATACAATGTTTGCCCACTAATATAGAATGCGTTCACTCCCGTACTAATAATATTTGATATGGCAGTAGGCCTTGTCAGAATTTTGAATTCAGCTGGCGTCTGTATCGGTTCAGTGGAAATATTCGTGGGAGCCGTCATATTATCAGTAATGCTTGCCAAAGTAGTGGTAGTCCAACCTCCCCATCTTGGGACAGCAGTAGTTGTTGAAAACGGCATTGGAGTGCTGGAATAAATTTGTAAATAACGAATCGTGCTATTTTTGTAATCAGATATGTATAAAAATCCTTTGCTTGGAGAATACAGAAGGTACATTGGTCCGTCCATAGTAGCATTGATAGCCTGTGATCCGTCACCTGAATACCCGCCGTTTCCTGTTCCAGCCAAATTATACAGGATAGGATTTGCCGTTGTAAAATTCGCCAGAGCAAAAATCTTATCCTGTACATAGTCAGAAATAAAGAAAACATTTTCAGAAATATCATAAGCGAGAGCAGATACTGATAAAAGCGGGACGGTTATAGTACACCCTGTGGAACCAATAAAGGGAGTGACTGAGTTTGGCGATGAAATGCTAACTCTATATACGATCCCTGTTCTAGCCGAAGAAATGTAATAATGTGCCCCTATTGCTAGTATACTATTTGGAAGTAGTATGACTGTGCTAGGAGTTATAGCCGTCTGTGAAATTGTGCCAATAGTATTATAAGAATATATAGTACCAGACCTATTGTTACACGTACAATATAATACATTATTTGCATAGAAAAGTCCGTAAGGATTTGCAATGGACGGAACAAATACTGTGGCTACTCTGGATATAATTGATATTCTCACAATACGATTATTCCCATAATCAGAAACATAGAAATAATTTTCATCTCTAACGATTCCTACAGGAAAATTCAGACCCTGTGTATTATTTTTCGGAATTCCTACACTTCCAAAATAAGGCACTGTAGTAGCAGTTGACCAAATACAGTGTTGTATTGTGTCTACAATGTATACGGTCCCGTCATTTCCTTCTACTATTCCATTTGGCCCGCCATTAGAAAGAGCAGGAGGAAGATTGACTGTAGTGAATATTTTCGGCATAATCAATTTACTAATACTCTTACTAATAGGAGGCAGTCTGAAATCAATAAGTATATCAGCATATTCCGATGATGTAATTACATGTTGTCCTAGAATTGCTCCTGCCGACCCATCATTATCCGTGAGAATTTGTATCTGCGCTCCCACATTCTGTCCTTGATTATCAGAAGCGAAGACACAGCGCACACCGACAACTTCATAGGTATCGCCACAGTCCACTTCCAAGAAATCGTAGCGACCACCATTGGATTTGAAACATTCGCTACAGGGTCTCGCCGCATGAAAGTATCCTCCCTCACCATCTGTTACAGTGGCCACATATGTTCCAGGATATACTGATTGAGCCCTACAGGGCGCATGGTAGGCATAGTTGGTGCCATCGCCCCCATAGACCATAATTTGTGAAACCTGAATATAACGACCCACATTATACACGCGAACGAACCGAACAGGAATTCCACCATTGGGCCCGCGCGTGAATAAGTTTGACAAACTGGCCGGCGTTGGTGTGCAACTTATTTCCCGTGTAAACTTAGAAATAATTTGTGTGGGGGGAGTATTTACAGGGGGCATTATACTAGGAGGTACTAGGCCATTCGCAATTGTAAAATCAGATAGCTTTCCCATGACGTTTACACCAATTACTGGCATAGTAATATTGTTTGTAGTTGTATTATAAACAGGGAGAGTATTCCTGTTATTTATTGGAAAAATGAATGTAGTAGCATTAACAATGATATTTGAATAATCAGGTCCCGTCATATTTAATTCGGCAATTGTATCGCGATTACCATTATATACCTGTATTTTCATTTGAGAATAGCCTGCAGCATCCTGTGCATTTATTAGGAAGATATTCACAACTTCCAACTCATTTCCGAAATTCACTTCTATAAAATCAACAGGAGCCCCCGCATCAGGTTTTGAAGCATACGCATACTGTGTAAGTTTCTGGTAATAACTGCCATCTACGATTCTATAAGCATCTTTGGGATTTGTAGATGAATAAGTAGGCTTATACAGGGCAACATTATTGCCATATGAATCCGTTACAATAAGCTGTGAAACGACAAACCGAGTTCCAGGTACGGCCGAAAAGATACGAATATATTGTCCCATCATACCGCAACCTCCAGGTCCTAATTGAACCACTCTGGGGCGAACTTCAAGCCAGCATCCAGGATCAGTCATACGCGCGGTAAAATCTTGGCGAAAATCTAGGACATCTACTCCGAATAGGGTGACATATTTTGACACCGGTTTCACGGCCACACGCTGAACATTCGCATTATATAATTCTATTATTACGTTTTCACCGAAACTAAACAGATTCGGTGGAGGAGGGCATATTGTATCGGTAGTACATCTTTGCTTAACTGTTCCCTTCGCCGAAACATAAATCACACTATTCACGAAATATTCCATACCCAAATCAATTGTAAAGTAGTTGGTACCCGGATTTCCTGCTTGAGATACAAATGATCGCGACTCAGGCTTTGATACGTAATCAGCAAGTGCTATAATACTGTAATTTGGATCATCAAGGCTCAATGCGAAGATTCCATCAACTGCGAATTCTCCCCTTTCTAACAGGGCCATATTTGGTGTAAATGTATCTTTTTCAAATGCTACGTTGATTCCATTAGAATCCACCACCACGATCTGTGAAATATACATAGGAGTCGTGGCGTCCCTCGGTATAACTTTCACATATCGCGCAAGAATACCTTTGGGTGGCGAATTATTTAGACCCGTATCTGGAATGATCGTTCCATACATTGTTGACAGCTCACTATACTGAACACTTGTAGTTGGCATCGTGTTAAATCTTACTGCCGGCAATGGTACTAATGGAGCATAGGGACTCTTGGAAGGATTTCTGAAATCGGCCAGAATAAACGAGGCATTTGTGGTTGGATCCGTGTAGAGGAAGAGGGGCTGGTATCCGGTAATTAAATTTTCGCAACCAATCACGCTAATAAAAGTTCCTAATGGCGGATTTGGTCCAGTTATGATCACCGAAGTTATATCATACAGGACGGAACTAGATCCTAAAATAATCTTCGTGTTTGTTCCATCATATGATTTCACACCTTCTACGCTACGCCCAGTTCCATCTGTCACTCTAACACTGGCAGGATTACCAGGAATACTAATATTATTTGCTAATGTTCCAAAAAGCCCATATGTCGTTGTAATTTGGCTGACGGTTGTCGGCCACGGCGAAATTTCGGGATCACGGCGGGTATCAAAGAAGCAAGAGAGTCCATTCAAAATAATAGGTCTCGTAAAAAAACTCCTGTAGGATGAATTGACAAATGGGTTAGAATCGTAGATTTCAAGCGTAGTTCCATCTAGAAGATTAGGGGCATCACTACAGGCGTATATATTCATCGCGCAAATTTCGTATTGTTCACGCAAATCTACTACGAATTTTTGATTGGTCCCAGAAGCAGATTGATACGATATTGCAGCTGGTTGCGGACCTGTATAATTCGTTACTCCCAAATAACTTGTGTTTGAAACCTTGGACGATGTTACAAAAGTTCTATTGTAGAGTCCAACATCTCGTCCAGACTTATCAATAATCTCTATCTTGGAAAATCCGAATACACCTTGGGCTTTTTCAATTCCTATATAGCGCCCAATAACACCAGCAGATCCATAGTAGGACGACCAGTTCATTTCTATAGGGCATTCCGCGTTGGAACCATAGTAACGGAAATCCAGAACTTCTTTCATATTATCCGTGATAAGAATTTTTTCAAACGCGAGCTGGTTATCTGCAGTGTATAGATCTACAATTGTTCCGAGCTGATACGAAGGTTTTGTATTTGTGTTGTATACATGAACCGCAGTGACATCTATTTCTCTGGAAAAGTCTATTTCAATATAGGCTCCCGCAGGTACTGCTAAGTTTGTATAACAGAGTTGATAAATACGTGAAGCATAGGTCCCATCTGTTAAATTCGGTATAGGAGTTTTGGTGGAACCAACTACAAGGTTCGCAATTAAGCCAAGAGCACGATTATTTCCGTCCGATGAAATCACGGCAATCTGGGAGATCTGTAACTTTCTAATAGTTGACGGCTGAATGCGAACATAACGTGCCAGAGTCCCGCAAATTCCTCGGCGCGTATTCAGGAGGAACATCGGAACGGTATCACCATTTGCCTTTGTCTCAGTGATACGGAAATCAAGCCACTCACTGGGAGTGTTTGCCGACAGGCTCATTACTGGGCTCACAGCAGTCACCTGGTCAGCTGCGTAAATCTGTACTCTGAATCCTGCGCTATTATATGAAGATTTCTCACTCTTCAAATATTGTACGGCAGTTATATCACAAACTGTTCCCAGATTAATCCAGATCGTCTTAATTACGTTAGGATTGGATACACCAGGCCCAGAAATAAATGAAAATGACTGAGAAGTCGTCGTATCATAGTTTCCATTCACAATATTTTCTAAGTTTCCTGTTCTATTTGTAATTGTTGGAGCAGTAACAGTACATCTGAGCGCCGCGTTTTTTCCTGTAGAATCAATGACAATAATCTGTAAAATTTCTACGTTATTATCTGGGCGCTGTATTCTTACAAATTGCCCCCTGATTCCATATACAGTCGTATCAGGAGTGTACGAAAGTGTGCTCACATCGTATGGAGTGACATTTTGTATCGCCGATTTAGAGGCCAGTGATGTTACAGGGCAAGTTATCAAATTTTCAGGAGGAAGTTGTCTTTGTACAAATATTGTATTTCTAAATGGCATAGTGTTGAAACGCATGGTTAAAGGATAGACAGATGATAAGAAAAATGTCGTACTTATATTCGTTACAGGATCTGTATAAAGTACCTCATGCGTATCTCTAATATCTTCTGATAATTCTGGATCTAGATAATTTGCTACTGCGTAGGCAATTGTATTTACGAATTGTGCGTAGTAGGCCTGGCGATTTCCAATATAACGATTCAATCCCTGTATAGTTAAATCATAATATGTAGTCAAGTTATCTAACTTATTTTGAGGCATTAAATCTCGGTAGATAGATGGCGATGCTGAAATAACGCGATAATAGGACTGTTTTTCATACTCTGATTTTATTTTCATATAATACTGTTTCACGAAATTTTCGGCAAGTAACATTTTTATAAGGACTTCATTTGATTTAATAACTGTGCGTATTTTACTTGAGTTGTTTTTTAGACCCTGTATTGTATTTAATCCTGACTGATTTAAATTTACAGCTACTCCCATATTTGTGTATGAAAGTTCTTGTATTCTAATTGTATTTTTCAATAAATTCATAGTAAAACTTGTTGATAAACTATATAGAGCATTCAAGTAACTCAGCATCTCAAATGACATTTGGGTAGACATATATACATTTGCTTGGCCTATTGCCTGATAATATTGTCCTGCTTCCGTGCCTAAATCAGCTTTTATTTGTGAAAGGGTCTTAGAACCAAGAGTTAGACTTGTTGAAGAGATTTCCTCTAGTTCTGAAGTTATAGTGGTTATTAATGAAGTTTGAGTTGTGGATTGTGCCTGTAGGTCGGCAAGAATACCGCCTCCACCTGTATTCTGGACGGAACTAAATGTTGCGTCTAAGACCTCGCGTAATATAGAGCGACGTATACGATTACTAATACCAGAGTATAGATTATTTCTCTTGTATTCTTCATAACGTTGCCTATCTACCTTGCCACCCAAACGATAAATTCTATCAATCGCCGCTTTTGCCTTGTCTGCTTCTACCAGTTCTTTATTTTCTAGTTTAATTGATGAAGCCTCAAATATATATAAGTTCTGATTTAGTTCATAGACTCTACGATATTTCTCTGTTAGCGTAGTTTCATAATCTTGAACAGCACTAGTATATACTTTTTGTATTTCATCATCACTTATTGTAGTACGTACTATACTTGAGTAATACGCCCGCTGTGAAGAAAGAATGTCGGCAATAATTTTTGTTGATGGTAAAGCACCCTCATATAATTTCTGATATGAGTTAATGGAATTATTATACTGTTCCATTAAAGTCTTAAAGTTTGTTTCTGCTATATAAGACGTCGCCTCTTCAGGAGTCTTAGTTCCATATCTTGTATTCATTTGATTTGTAAGATTCACAACAACTGTACTATACTGTGAATATAGTGAATTCACCGTATTTAGAAGATTAGAAATCTCGTCACCGCCACGTTGTATCCCATATTTAACATTATTAAAATATTGACTAATATCTATTCCCTGGCTCTGTAGATTGACTATGTTTTTAAGTTCCTGTAGCATAATAGAAGTTGAATTAAACATGAATTGCGATCCCATAAGCGACGACTGTAAAACTTGAAAATCGCGAAGTTCATGCGCTGTACTACAGATGACTGATTGTATTCCAATCGCTGTATTTGTGCTCGCATATCCTAAAATGTATCCTGCATAATCAAAGGCCATCTTAGTGGATAAATTGTAATAATAATTATATGTGCTTGTGGCATTATTCACTTCTATTTCATTTATTTTATCTCTGTGTATAGCAATAGAGAGTTGAGATTGTAATGTACTGATCGTAGATAATTGAGGAAAATACAGGCTAGATAATAAACTACTCATTTGGTTTGAATCATTCAAACAAATTTGCTTATAGGTACTAATAAAAGAAGAATAATAGTGAATTTCTATTTCCGTAGATTCCACCAGACTTGATAGAGCGGTTGTAGAAAAATTTATCATGGCGTCCATGGCGTTGCCATTTGTTGTATATATTCCATATTTATCCAGGTAATACATAGTGGATACTCCCTCAACTGTAGAATATCCAAAATATGAACTTCTAATCTCATGTATAGAAGATAGAAATATAGAACTCAGTGAAGCGTACGTGCTAATAGCATTGTTATAAATATTTGTTTCACTATTCAATACTGTATTCGCATTAATAAGATTAGAATACACCACAGAACTTTGTTGACTCAAAAAAGTTACAATATTCTTATATTCTTGTAATGTATTATTATTTGTACCAATCATATTAAGATAATCTTTAACATTAGGTAGTATTACTCCTGTCGTACTCAGATTATTTAATTCTGGAATTATATTTGAATACGCTCCTCCTTTTTTTGGCTTGTACATATCTACTCTTTACTGTAGTTTTATAAATTTTAAGTGTGTGGCGCGTTTCTAGAAAATCTTGACGATTACGAATCGGCAATTTCTCAAGTTGTCGCACCAAGCTCTGGCAGAATCTGATATAGTGTTGGATCAATTCCGAATGGCGTACTATCAGTTGAAACATCTTCAGGAATCGTGAAAGAAAATTGGAGTTTTCCTCCCAGTACTAAATCTTGTACTATTGCCAACTGAGGAACTATGGCATGCATGATTTCGCTCATTTCTCTTAAACGCTGGTCTTGCATTACATTAATATTTGTTTTTGCCTGCGTAGCATCTTCCTTATACTCGCTATACTCTTGATAAACATCCGTATACGTACTTATATTCATAAGTACAATCCCTTCTAGTGCCGTGGCATTCTTGATAGCATCTATATAATTCTCTCGTTCTACCATTTCATCCACACAAATTTTGATAACATTGTTAAAACTCAAATCAAGAACATTAAATACGTTTACAATAGACTGTATGGTCGTTTTTAATAGATTATTATTTGATAAAGTTATTGAATCTCCTCTATTAAAAAGCGACGTATCATTTATTTGTAGGGCCACTATATTCTTCTGTATAAGAAGTTGTGCCGTCAAATACCCTATAAATGCCGACCACTCTTGCACTTGATATTGATACGATAATAGTTGATTTGTTATATTTGTTGTAGCCTTCGTATAAAATCGGTCAATCTTTTGGCTCAATACATTATATTCAGATTGCGCCACACTTCGTGAAATCTCGTATTTTGTTTCGTACGCTACAAGGGTAGACTGAATTATACCCTGTTGATCGGTATAACTTTTCATTGTACTGAGTGTATGTGCCTGTATAGTTGAATAGTAGGCATCTAGATCAGGACTACTATAAGTTGTTGAGAATGCAGCCAAAGTACATATAGAATCTATAGTACTCTGTACATAGGGTTGGAGTATCATCTTCTTTTTTAGACTATCACCAACAATTGACGATAATACTTCCGTAGTGCTTATATTCTCTAGATATGTCGTGGAAAGATACTTTAGGGTAGATAGGTCATTGCTACTTAATGTTTGAATATACTTTTGATAGGCAGTACCAAGAGAAATGAAGTTGGTTTCTAGTGCTTCTTTTTTTTCCGTGTATTTTTGATAATTCGTACGATATTTTGTAACGTATTCTTCATAGTTCATACTCAGACCACTATACATATTTATCTGGGAGGCCAAGGTATCAATATCTTGTTGAACTTCATACATAAGAGTCTTGTAGTTTGAATCAAGAGTGCTAACAGTGCTAGCCTCAAGGGCTTCGCGTAAGACTAAGGCTGATATTGATACATCATAGGAACTTATTAAATTACCTATCGTAGATACTGAATTTACAGTACTATAGTAATCAAAGACAGTAGTACTGTAACTATTTACGGTTGAATCATAGATAGCCTGTAGACCAACAGTCGGTTCATTAATCATTTTATTCAAAGCGTTTATTGATGAAATATTGTTGCCGATCTTACCGTCTTCTTGAGCAATTGCTGTAGCAATAGAATCCAGGAGCTGTGAAACCTGAACAGGTGTCAATGAATAAAAATTTATAAATGATGACATTTGTGCGAATGAACTGATGTTTGCCATTTGAGCAATAAGATCCATCGTAGACTGGCTGACATGTACCTTGACTCCACCTGGCAAAACATTTGTAAAGTCCCCCCCCGTTTGTTTCTTATTTGCAGGACGATACATTCTTTTAGTTAGAGTGAATTTATCTTTAGACTAATTACCGACAAGTGTTTTAATTTGAGCTCTCAGTTCAGCGATTCCACTCTCAACTTCAATACAGTCGGATATCGTGTTTAACACACGGTGATTTAGAGTATCGGCCTTGGGCTGGACTGACGTTTGAATTATCTGTAGATTTCCATTGTCAGCCAAGGATCCCGTTAATTTCGCCTGGGCAGAAATTATGGAATTGTTCAGAGCCGTCAACGAGGTCTGTACAGAGGCCTGTAGACTCACCAAAACTTCTCCCTGTAGAGACTCCATCCGCCCCTGAATTCCACCCATCTTATCTTTCAAAGAATTCAACGAGACCAACAGGATATCGCGATCTCCCTGTATTTCAATCATTTTAATATAGGAAGTATTCGCGTAAAATCCAACTATCTTCGCACTCTGTTGTACTGCCTGTACTCTCTGTAAAATATCAGCAGTCATATTTTCATCAATGTTATTTCCTATGGAATCGGCGACCCCCTTCTGTTCGGGAGTAAAATAGGGCTGTAGAATCTGTAGGTTCGTCTGAATCGCAGTAGCCTGCCCTGTTATATTTGTCCATAAGTTTTGTATCTGCGTAGCCTGGTCCTGAATGATTGACTGTAGTTCCGTTCTCAGATCGGAACGAATCTTTTTATAGTTATCAAAGATCGGATGTAAGGACATTTCCATTTTAATCGCATTTGCTATAAGATTATTTACTGTCGTCTCTGAATTCGCCAGAATCGCCTTCAGTTCATCTATTTTCGTAGCAGTTAGCGTCTTTGTAGAAGGTATAGAAGTTGTATCATCGGGTCCATTATAAAATGAACCATTTGTCTTAATAAATGCCTGCATAGGAAGTATCAATTCAATGGAAATTCTTGAGCGGAGCGAATCGGATAATTTCACCGTATTTATCAGACTCTCCCAATCTCTTGAAAAAGACGGATTGGAAATTTCTTCAAACACTGGCAGAGAAATACTATATCCCTTTGTCGTTTTGTCAGTGACCGGTCTTGTAAACTCATGATTATACGATCTCATTCTAACCTCATCTGGATGAATACCTAACCACAGAGCCATTGCCTCTCGGTACGCAAGATACTCATCCGCTTTTGAGCGAGCCGCCTGGATTTTTGAAAGGGTACTGAAAGAATCATTCAACACCCGCTTTGTATATAGATCCACTACATTTGCCGTCTCAATATCGGTGATCTGCTTACGAACCTTGTACTCCTGTTTTATTAGCCCCCTTTGATCCTTTATCCAATCGTCAAGATCGGCCAACATTTTCGGCTGGGACTCAACGTTCTTTTCCAATGTCTTCAGGCGCGTTTCAAAATCAACTTTCAGAGACACCATCTTAGTTAAAAGATTGGATATCTCGGGACTAGAAGGACTTCCATTGGCCTGCTTATCACCCTGTAGAATTCCCTGTAGATTCAGAACACTCTTCTCGTTTTCAATAAAGACCGTGTCCCGAAGATATTTGACCGATTTTTTCACCGAGTCCACCATATCAATGACCTTCGTCAAAAACTCCACCGCATTAGAAGCCTTCGTAAAAGAGGCGAATACCTTTTCGGCGATCTCCTTGATCTTCAGATCCAGCGTATCCATGGCGATTTTCAACTGCTTATCCGTGGTTGAAATCATTTGCTTTGTCTCTATGGCATTCAGATTGGACGAATAGGTCAAGAAGTCGGTCTTATATCCTTCTATTTCCGTGTAACACTGCTGTAACAGTTTCAATGTGTTGCGCGTTTCAGCAAAAGCAAGTTTTCTAGAAAAATCATATTTAGTTTCAATCGTGGCGAGACTTCCAAGTATGTAGGACTTAATCACATTGAACCGATATGACAGAATATCACCCGTCATCCTGTCAATAATATCATCTCGTTTCGCAAGTACATCAACAGATTTATAGGGGGCAATCGGAAATGTTGCCGGTATGGACGTATCAAGGTTCTTCGGAATATAGGCATGTACCTGTTTTACAGCGTCCGTATAAAATACTAGGTAGGGCGGTTCAAACTTAACATTCTCCGCTTCAATATACATATTTACAGGAGATACAATGGGATGTCCCGTAGAATTTATAAAAATATATTTAATCTCCCCATTCACGGAAATCGGCTTCACGAAATTGCTCCTGAAAATGGAGTTAAATGACACAATGGGAGAAATCATTCCATACTGCGTAATGCTGGCAGTAGGATTCAGTTGTATCTCAATGGGATCCGGCAATGCTCCTGCTGTTCGTATGGAACCATTGATATCCAGCATTGGAGTTACCACGTATTTACAGAATCCGAATTCATCCGTGGCAGGGATACCATCGGAACTACAGAAGACGGGAAGACTGGTGGACAATTCCTGAATCACATAGAGTTTTTTCAATTTCGGATTTATAAGCATATTCTCGTTCCACTCATGATGAATTACGAGATCCGACAGGTGTATTTCGGGCCCTATCTTGACATTGTATGCATTCACATGAAATACGTCGTCCACATCAAAGACGATGCCAGACTCGTCAGGTATCGCCTCCACTAAGAATTCGTCCTTGTCAAACAGCGGGTCCTTCTCCGTCCGCATATACACGAACTTGGAGAATTCCGTGATTTTTGAACACAGGGATGATCTCGGTACGTCGCGGAGGGTGTCATAGGGCAGGCGCATTGGGTCCCAATTCATGCGACCATATTGACCTGGGCCGAGGTAGGTGTACATACATATCTCGGATGGGCCCAGAGTATCTATCATGTCCTCTGGGATTCCAGGAATCTGAATTTGTAGGGCCAAATTACCAACATTCACGCAGATAAAATACGATTTTGGAGTCAGGGCGTATTTGGGAAGAAGGATGGGCTTCTGGGGGGACTCAATTGTGAATTCACAAATTCCGTTCGCAGCCCCTCTGGGAATTTCAAACAGGGAATTCACCGCGTAGAAATTCCTGGGAATTATCTGCGAAGGTGGAAGGGCGTCCAGCATACTCACAGTTTTTTCGTAGGGATCCAGAATATTATATCTGGCATAGAGTTGATTTCCGGAATTATCTCTGTAGGGGGTCCTTTTCGTGAAGAACATATCCTGTTCGTGCCGACTGAGTTTCTCCAGCGAAGGAAAAAGTAGCTGTACCTCCCTCTCTTCCGTATCCTCGTACAAAATAGTGCCATCAGGATTTGTAAAAATGTACTCCATCATCGTAAGAGAGTTGTCGTGCTTATTCACTTCGCGTACATACCGGTCCGATGTGACATTGAAGTGCGAGTATATAATAGGAATCGGATACTTCTTAGTCAATTTCGCAGGAATCTTGTTCTCTTTGACGGAATTCAGAATATCTGTCAGAGTTTTTATAGCATCCGTGAAAATATCATAGAATGAATCAAACTCCTTTGCGTAGCCATCTATTTCCTTGTACTTTGCCCTGAAAAACGGAATGAACGTTTTTTTGGTGGTCGGATTTACTTTCTTGTCCGAGAGCCGTTTGACAAAGTTGTCCATTGTAATCGCCGTGTATACAATCTCCTCCTTCACAAAGGCAAAGTCACCCTCTTTAATCTGATTTCGCAGTTCTTCATAGAGCGTTTGAATCTGATTCAAGTACGTGTCCTTGTATTGAATGGCATAGTTTACATCTCCGCGAGTTTTCACAAATACCGTGGAAGTATCAACAGAAGAAACATAGGTCAGCCAGGTACCAGATGATATCTGCTCGTCAATCGTCGTGAATCCATAGATGATTTCATTCCAGCGACTTTCAACATCCTTTGCGTGAAAGGCAAAGGCATCGGAGATTGTCTGTATTTGCTTCGTAAACTCGGCAATCATGGAATCGTATTGTGTTACTCCCGCCGCGTCAATCGCCTTACTACGTTTTCTCAGACCAGTATAAAATTCCCGCGTTCGCGCCTGGCGGTGCGTCTTATCAAGTTCTTCCACATTCTGCGCGGCGATCAGTTGCTGTTCCTGCTCACTGGCGTTATTCTCCGATGTCGCTTTTGCTAACGCCTGGTCAACACTTCCTAGCGAGGTCACGTACGCCTGTAATTCCTGTAGGACTCCTGTATAATCGGCGAGTTTCTTTTGATAGGCATCCTGGGTCAAAGGTGGCGTAAAAAGAGACAGGGCATTCACGGATTCAAACACGGAATCGCTCGTCTCCTTGCCGAGTTTTCTGGAAAGAAGCCCGCCCTTTGTAAGATTCTTTCGTAAGAGTGTGATCTGAACGAGGGCCGCCGCAGCCTTCTCTTTAAGGGGCGGGGCCTTATCCAAGATGGGATCCGTCGGCAGTGCCGCCCTGTAGTTTTTAACAGATGTATCAAAGGTTTCTAATTCCATCTTCAGTGACTGCTCCGTGTCCTGTATTTGTTTGGAAATATCATTCATGAAAGGAAGAGTGTCAATCGTGGGGAAGAACGGGCTGTTTATGTCAAGCACATATTGCTCGTTCTTTCTGTAGGCCACGTAGCCATCCATCTTTTGGGCCTGTTCAGCGGTGACTTTGCCCGAAAACACGATGACTTCCGAGAATTCGGCAGTAGGTAGGGCGGATGGTATCATCGTACCATCAGGGGCCTGTAACAGGGTTGTGGAGGGCGTGGGAACATAGGGCGTGGATAAGACAATCTTTTCAATAAGGGCAATGTAGTCTATTGCGACATTCTTGGAAATAATCCAACTGGAAAAATCAGATGTGACGGTTACTGGGGCCTTCGTGGTGAGTTTGTAGATCTGCTTTTGGTTACTCGCCGGGTCAAGCATGTTGCTCATATCAATGACATCAAGCGCCCCGGGCTGTGTTATGAATTTCGGAAATCCTCGCGCAGACTCCGTGTCCAATTCAAGGCGAACTAGGGAATTCGGCGGATCTGTTACGTCACTCTGTATCTCTGTTACGACGACTTGATTCGGATTCGCCGAGTACTGTTGGAGAATCTGGTTCGCAATAGAGGGCGATAGATTCTGCGCGTACTTCTGAATCGTGGATGTTATGAGTTTAGTCTTATCGGCTTTGACCCAGAGTATGAGACCAGGAATTTCGGTAGGAGAGAATTCAGCGATGCCGTTTATTTCCACTCCTGGCATATATCCTTCGCCGCCTCCCTGCATTTTTAAAATTTTCTTTTTGCCTTTTCTCGGCGGCATTCTATCCAGAAGATTGTTTTTTAGATATCACATTTTGACGTTGTCCGGACTTCCACTCGCAAAATATACTGAAAGTATACTATGCAAGTAGCAATTTGAAGCTAAATTACCAGAACTTCCACATGCTCTTTGTACGCTTTGTCCGCTTTGTCCGCTTGCCACCTCCCGTCTTTAGACAAGCCGGATTCATTGTGCGAGCTTCATACGGTTGCTGGAGCAGGATGGGAGCACCAACACTATCCGTGAATGAAGAGGCCACGTTTGTGTATCCAGCCGTAGGAGCAGCGTAGGCAGCCAGATCGGGGCTACCCAGGAGGCTCGCACCACCACGCTGTGACTTTCTTAGGCGCCTGCCACCCCCACCCCAGGTACAGGGGGCAATCTTCGTGTTATCAACAAGCACATTCGGGCCACCGAGGGGCTTCGCCATGTCCACTGTCCAGCCTCCTCCACGCGTACCGCGCTTCTTGTGAAGACGCTTCAGTTGCTTCAGAGTGAACTTCTTGTATTTGCGACCACCTCCCGCCATACCCGGGAGTCCTCCGCGAAAAGGAGGAGAATATCCCATTATTTCTCCAGGACGAGGGACCGCCTGGCAGGCTGACATACGCACTACCTCTTGGTCGGGGCCCCCAGCAACAATGGGGGCACCAAAAGTGTAGGCATTGCTTTCTCCCCCTCTCTGTTTCATCATTCTTTTACGCATTGTATATTTTCTGGGCATTGCTCTATCTAATGTCTATAAAAAATATGGTATTCGCATGCTTATTAAATATTCATATTA
>Ga0214921_10003202_pt1 | contig 25334 bp, 13 predicted proteins | sample LL1505_MetaG_FD_177992 | JGI IMG/M metagenome (GOLD analysis project Ga0214921, IMG submission 177992) | Freshwater microbial communities from Lake Lanier, Atlanta, Georgia, United States - LL-1505 | ecosystem: Environmental > Aquatic > Freshwater > Lake | place: USA: Georgia | collected...
TAAATATACGTCTGTACATTTCGATCTTCTGCAGGTAAATCTTCATGTGATAAATATCTTACAGCTCTAGTTTCGACTTGACTAATACGAGCATAATTCCAAAAGGGTTCCATGATATGGACATGTCTGACACGTTTTAAATCTATACCTTCTGATAAAGCCCCACTAAGTAAAAGAAGGGATATTATTTCACCATGGGTATTTTCTTTTTTATTGAATACTTTAACATATTCAGTTCTTTCTTCTGGCGACATTTCACCTGATAATAAGATGTAATACTTTTTCTTTTGCGATTTAATGCCGAATGTTTCTTCGTCATCTGCTACATGTTTTCTTTTGGCGTAATCTGTATATCCATTTATTTCTAATACCTTGGCAAAAATACTAAGACCTTCACCTGAAACAAATTGACTATATATAATACCCAATTGCTTATCATGTTTTATTATATTTGAAAGGATACGTTTCATCTTGGGTGAGAATTTATCCAAATCAAGTAAATCACCTTTTTTAATTCTATCTATAAATTTTAATCGTGTCTTTTTGCCATTGATAGGTCCAAGAGCATATTCAGGAATACAATAATTTGATATCTGTCTAGTTTTAACTCTATACGTAGATGAGCCTTTATTACCTGCGGAAAACCTCGGAGCTATACCTTTAAACTTTTTCTGACTCTCTTCTAATTCCATTTCTCTAGCTAATGAGTATCTTGCAAATTGTTCTTCGCTCATTGGAACACGTTCTATTATTATGGGGAACTTTTTAGGGAAGCCTTCCTTCGTTGCTCCTTTCTTCTCATACAAGTCGCCATAATAACTTGTCATCCCCCATATTCTATTTGCGAATTTATCTTTGTTTTTAATATCTTTGTTTTTTTCATCTATAAAATAATCTTCGAACTCTTCTCTTGATTCTGTAAAAAGTGTAGTGAGGGTATGTCTTTTATTTTTTCTATTGAATTTTGTTTTATATGTATGTTTCTTATTACTCTCTTTCAATTTGCTATTTTGATTTGAATTATTTTCTGATTCTTCTTTATCTTCCTCCTTATCTTCCTCTTTATCATCCTCCTTATCTTCTTTGCTCTTTTCATCATCTTTCTCTTTATCTTCTTTGCTCTTTTCATTGTCCTCCTTGCCTCCAATTTGTCCCGTCTCTAAATCTATATATCCTTTTAGCATATTGAAACACGGCACCAATTCAAATGGATCATTTATAATAGGGGTACCAGTTAGAAATATAATTTTTAAATCTGTGCTATTGATAATTAAATCATAAAGTTGAATAGCATTCGATGAACCATTTGTGATTGAATTAAAAAAATTATGAGCCTCGTCCATAATTAAAAGGCTATGATCTAATGCATTTTTAACATTGGATGTAATTGAAGAATAGTATTTTTCTCTTTTAATTCTTTCAACTTGCTTAAACATATTACTAGCATTAAGACTTATAAATTTATAATATTCATCTATGTTTTCTTCTGTAGTAATGCTTAATAAAGTGTTTCTAAAATTACCTTCGAGACTTTTAGGCATGATACAAATTATATTTCTCGAAGGATCGATAGTTCTATATGCTTCTGCTATAGCTACTGCTATTCTGGTTTTGCCTGTCCCCATGCTATGAGATATCAATAATCCTCGCTGTTCTGTATTATGTGTAAAATATTGCTTTACTACAAACTGATGATATTTAAGTTTTTCTTTCTCTGAATCATAATTTAATTTTTTAATATGTTCTTTAATAGAAAGGGGATAGCTAGTATTATTTGAGTCGGGTAGATCCCATGGGTCATCTGTATTCTTATCTTCTAGAACATTTTTTACACTATTATTTATACCCTTCATATCTATATTAACCATCATATTTATACATGGATAAAAAAATAATAATATGGCTCACTTACTTGCGAGATCCCGCGCACAGCTCGAGCAATTTGTCATTCGTGGTCTCCTTGACAAAGCCCTTGGTAGAGATGGAATTGTGGCACCAGTCCCAGTTCTCGTCGAAGTAGTGAACGTGGCAGTTTTGATGGGCGTCGATGCTGTACCAGAAGCCAAACAGTCCATGAACATAACGCATGTGGACTGGGGCAATCACGCGTTTGACAATGGTAGATGATTGTGCTTCAGCCAAATGCCAAATCTCAAAGTTCTCGTGAGAGTAGGAATCTTTTTGGCTTGAAAGCAGGAATTTGGATCCTTCGCAAATCTTTGAAAGCAATTTGCTCCAAGAGGTCAAGAGGTGAGGAGAACTATTGTCATAGAACTTGTCCTTGCGCTTGAATTCCAAATTGCGTCGTAGAGATCGGACATATTCCACAATCGCATCGAATTCACAATTTTGCTTGGCATTCAGTTCAGGATTAGATTTCTCTTCAGTGGCAGATTTGGGACTAAATTGGATCTCAGGAAGGTCGTGAATTCTCTCCTCATCTTCTTGAACTCGATCAGCCCATGACTTCTTAGGAGGCTGAACTTTCTTCGGCTTGTACTTTTCATTGATGAAATCGGTCAATGATTGAATAAGAAGGTTGCTTTCGAATATTTGAACAAACGAAAGCTTTCCTTCAAATGATAACTTGTTGAATCTCTTAGTTATCAATTCAATTACATTACTCTCAGACATGCTTTCGAAAGCCTTAGGATTGAATTCGAGAATAGAAGTGATGACATCGTGTGAACGAATCATAGTCTTTTTCTCAATTGACAGGGTTCCAGTCTTCAAATCCAAGGATTCCAAGATAGCCGATTGATATTTTTGAATAGTGAAATACTTCTCAATATTGAATTCAGGAGAAGCTTTGATATCTTCTAAAGCGATCATTTTTTTATCAATGATAGTTTTTACCAAAAATTCCACCTTAATCTCTCCAAATAGTTCCTCCATTTTATTTACCAATTCGTCGATCTTCTTAACGATAGAAATAGACACTTCTTCAGCGATAAAGCTCATGTTTGTGATGAAAGCGATAAAAGCGATAGTTGAAGTAAACGTTAGACGTTATACAGAATGAGTATATTAAATTCAATTTTTTTTTGATTAAAAAAATAGTTTAATACATACTTTTGTATAGTTTAATAAATGGTATTAAACACTAATAATATACATACTTTTGTATAGTTTAATAAATGGTATTAAACTAATAATATACAATATCCAATTTAGAATTCATTGATTCTTCAATACTTTTAGTTATAATATCTTTTAATTCTACTTTACTAGGAGTAGTAATCATTCTTATTGACTTATCTCGTAATAGTTTTAAATAATCACAAATAGACACTGTTCTATTTAATGCGATATGTTCAGTATATATATCTAAGAATATAGATTTGAACTTATACATTACATTAGCAATATCTTTATTTGAGAATAATTCATTTGTTAATGTTTGTGCATTACTATCTACGATCTCATCATTTATATCTATTTTGAAATCCTCTAATTTAAATTTACTACTTGTTTTAGTAGGCTGACATAAATCAGAAGATATATTCATACTTGCCTTTAAGGTCTCTGATAATTTTATAATAGTATCTTGATATGAAGTAAATATATTTTTATATTGACTAAAATGAGTTCTAATATTACCTCTTAAAATACATATTTTATCTTTGAATGATTTTTCACGATATGCCATAATACTATTTTTTCTTCCATAATATATCAGTTGTAAATTTTGTCTATATGATTTTCTCAAAGCTATATCTTGTCGTTCAATAGCAACAGATATAAATTCTTCTCCGTATGTCTTGCAATATTTAATAGCATTCTTATTGGCAAAATCTACAATCCAATCTTCTAGCGAATCTATATCTACATTTGCAGATAATATTTTACTCATTAGTATATCTCTCCTTTCTACTTGAAGAGATAATGATTTATTCGATTGCTTGAATATTTTCTGATGAGCTGACCCAAATGTATTATAATTCGAATAATACTTTTTACAACACTCGTCTATATATACCGTAGCTTTAGCATATGTCTTTGTATCGGCTATACCAATCTCCTCCGCAGTTTTATTCATAGGAGCCACGTAAAACGATTTATGATAAGTAATCAGTCTTGCCAACTGACTAATGAGCTGTTTCTTGACATAATGGTCGAGATAGATATCGAGATTCTCTTTTTGTGCGGTCTCTGCAAACTCCATATAATCACCTACTGCTAAAGCCTTCTTTCTTCCTCGGTAGTCATAAGTATAAGGATATTTTTTTACCAATACATAATTAAATCGTTCATTCTCTTGAACTTGAATTCCACGATCGGACATTCTTTTTACGAATGTATGCAATGCTATATTCTTCTTATTAGGCTTGTAAATTGCCGTTTGAATGAAATCACCAATACTCCATTTATTTGTATATATGAAATCTATTTTATTAAGTACCAATTCTAATAAATCATATAAGTTATCAGGACTAGTGCAACGAGACATTAAATCTGTATATATGATTTTTGATACATTACAAATACCTCTTCTTTTGATTTTGATACCACGTGAAAATATCTCTGGATGTTCGAATGATGCTGATTTCTCATGTTTGACACCGAAATAATTCTTCTTCGTAATAAAGATTACAGGAAATAGAAATTCCTCAAATGCCATTTTAAGATATGATGTTTTCGATTCTCTTAGAAACATGTCATTTACATCATTATTAATTTTCTTAATTGCTTTGAATGAACTTTCTACAAGCTGACTCCAATAATCGGGTTTTGTTATTTTACCTGTGTAGAATAATTTATCTAAAGATATAAATGTCTGTTCGGGCATCGATATATAAAGCGAATCCGTATCTCCGTAATACACATTGCAACCTGCATCGATAACGAATTCATATGCTCGCTTTAGTGCTTTGATGCCGTGGGTTGTTACGCCTCCGGCTACTTCTACTATGAAGAATGGTGAATTCTTGTTTCCTGCTTCTCCGTAGAATGTGTTCATAAATACTTTAAGAGCCAGTTGCTTAGCATTAAAATAGTTATACTTTAAACAAATAGAATCATATTCTGGATTACTATGTGAATCGTCATGTATATTCATTGACTCTTTTATTTTTTGAACTTCTTTTAATTCGTTTTTAAATTTAATTCTTAATGAGGCTAACTCATCTAGAATATAAGGATATACGCCCATTTTTTCTTTCTTGTTATCATGCCAGATAAAATAGGCTAGACGTTTTCTACCATCTAAATCGAAATCTACTTTTGTAAGTGTATTTCCTTCCTTTGCCAGTTCTTGGGCTTGTTCGCTATCTTTAACACAGTATTCAGGCGAAAAGTTATATACACGAATAAGGCTGGGATATAGTGATGCAAAATCCAAACCTGCAATAGGTCTCCCTATTTTCTCTGTTAAAAAGTCTTTAAAGTAAGTTGGCTGTTGTCCTTCTTCCTCTTCGATCTTTTTTATTGTATCATGTGATACTGTAGCACCGTATTTATCAATAATATTTTTGAATTTATCAATAGGAACAGAATCATCCTTCCATTCTTGATATTGATTTGTCAACTGTGCTTTTTGTTTTCTTTCTTCCATTGATAGCTTGGATATATTTAAACCTATTACTGGAGGTATAACCATGGCACCGGGGAATTTTCCTCCTACTGTAGGAGTTATAATATTTGAAAACCGAATATTAAATGGTTGCTTTTGACCTATAGCTATACACAAATTACGCACCTTCATTCCATTGGCTTTATAGAATGCGTCATTTAGTGTAACATATGCCATCTTGGCTATTTCTCTATTGTCAATAATCATACAGCTGATTAAGCTTAGACTATGACAACGCTCTGCATCTACCACGCAGTATTTATTTATTAGATACATATCTTCTTTAAGAAGAGAATAATATTTATTGAATTCTTCTTCTGTTATAGTATTATTATCTATTGATGAAATTAATGGAAGATAATTATTTCTTTTAATTGTATCTTTTAAATCATCATCTTTTATATCGTCTTTTATATCATCGTCTGAATCGTCTTTTAAGTCATCGAGATCTTCGTTTGTTTCTTTAACTGAATTTTTGTCTTCTTTTTTCTCTTCTATTAAATCTATAGTTTCTTCATTAGTTTCTTCATTAGTTTCTTCATTAGTTTCTTCATCAGATTCTTCTTTATAATTTACATTATTAGAGAATATAAATTCCACATTGTTATTTTTAACAATTCTTTTTATTTTTTTACACTTGGCTAATTTTTGAAATGCTGTGTAAATATGAAATAGATATTTATAAGGCATATCTTCTTTACTTGGTAATCGATATTTTTCTAAAAACCATTTTAAAGAACTCTGTTCATCCTCTTTATGTATTTTTCTTAATACTGTTCTCATGTCAACTGGTATATAACCAGGAAGCATAAAGACTGATCCATTGACCGACATCGTTGCTTCTAATTTTACATCGAAAGAACGAAAGTATTTCTTCATAATATCATCTTCTTTTTGCTTTGCATGTGGTATAGTTCTATCCATGCAATCAGCGAGGTAAGATATTACACCTTTATATTTTGACGCTCTATTGATAAGCCATGGCCAATCATAAGAAGAATCATTAAACCCTAGAATAAAATCCGGTTGCATTTTCTGTATTACAGAACCGAAGCATCGAATAATTTCCTCTTCTGATTTACATAGTATAGTTATAAATGTAGGATCATCTGAAGGCATATTACAAGGCATATCGCAAATGCAATATTTTAAAAATGGAGTTTTGGACATTGCCCAATTAAATGAGATACCTATACAAAATATCTTATGCGTAGGGTCCTCGAATGATGGCACTGAACCATCGGGAGACCATGTCTCAATATCCCAACTCATAATAATAGTTTTTTCTTTAAGCAGGGAATCAGTCATATTACCATCGTATGATTTAAAATTTTGTATATCAACAGATATAGTCGGACCCTTTAGTGAAGGCACAGTTATTACATCGTAATTTTCTAATGTCGTCCATGTGCTTAGACTAGTTAAATAATCTCTACAAACTACATTATTATAATTTGTCAAGTCGTCGGTTAGCGTTTCATATCCTGCTTCTCTAACTAATACAATAGCTTCCTTTCTGTTATATGTACTATCGAAATAAAATTTTACACATTTACTTCTTCTATCTTGATAAAATTTAAATGTTTTAGATAATACAATAGAAGTCTTAACAGGAACAGTATTTGATCTTCCTTTTAATAACATACGTAATTCATTTACATACTTGGTTTCTTTTTCTTTTTCTATTATGCAATCATCACATGTTTGTTCTGGATTACAATCGACGCATCCGCTACGATCTAGAAATGGCGTTTTGACTTCGAAATAAGGTTGTATATTATTTAATACAACATTATATTTATTACCATCAGTAGTGATACCATTGAGGACAATTTTATATTTAGCTTTATCATATTGTTTATCTTGTATTTGTTTTTCAATTACATACACTGGAAGAAATAATAATTTTTCTCTATTTCTTATTATATTTTGGCATTGTTCGAATTCATCCCTATTGATGAATCGATCTCTAGACTTAATATTAGATACCGTTTCATATAAGTAAGACGTCATGTATTAAATAGATGAATTGAGTTTTAAATGTTATTTTAAATTCAAAATTTAGATATCGTATTCATGGGGTTGACCCCTTTGATCATCAATTAAAAAAAATAATGATTTTAAATTTAAAAGATATTAAGGATTTTACAACTCTATTTACCATTCTATTTATTATTTTATTTATAATTCTTCTTACAACTCTATTCACCACTCTATTCACCACTCTATTCACCACTCTATTCACCACTCTGATTCCTTCCATTTATTAATAGTATTGTATACATTGCTCATATTGTAATTAAATACTGGTGTCTCTAAACTCGCTCTATCTGGATTTGACATTCTCAAGCCTCCTCCCTCACGGTCTATATTTCTTGTATGGATTGATGTTCGCCACACTGGTAATTTATTACCTAACCAATGACGATTATCGGAAACTGATATTTGCTGATCCGCCCATAAATCCAACGTTGGTATATCATCGGCAGTTAGTTGATCAAATCGCTTTTTAATTCTTTCACCGCTTGGTCCCACTGATGCGTATTCTCTCGCAGGAAAGAAATCATTCCATTTAAAATAATTTCTACAATAGTTTAAGAAATCGGCATTTATCATTCTAAGCAGTTCTACCCAATCAACTTGACTTACTGCATTTTCTTCTACTAGATGATATTTAGATATGTCGGTGGTTTTCATAAATTGCTTCTGTACTAGAGGAATTATTTTAATGATATCATCTAAGCTATTCACGGCAGTATGAATATTATTTCTTTCTATAGATTTATAAATATTAGAAGCGAGTGATTTTTGATTTTCTGCATAAAGGAATAATCCTTTGATATCCATAGGATCAAATCCATTAGCACTCGGTTTATTTGCTACTCCTTTATATGTGCTTAGGTTTTGGGCATAATTAGGTTTATTAATTAAATCACTTCGGGAGATCATTATATATTAGTAGGATTATAATAATATAATATAATATTAAACATTAACACAATCTAAAGAAAAATCAGGACAATCATTTGCCATTTTATAAGATACTATATGAGATGATAGAATTTCTTTTGGTGTATCACTAGGTTTAATTTGCATTTCTCCTTTTGCTATTGCATTATCTACATCTATATTAACAGCTCCAAAATTTAAGAATTCAGTTTCCGATATGGAATCCTTAACTGCTTGATCAGTTCCGTATAGTAATACCATTAAATTGCCAACTCTATCAGGAGAATATTTTAATATCTTGTAAGAATAAAAAATCCATGTGAATATCACAACTCCTACTATAATAGCACCTAAAAGCATACCATCGAGTATTTGTTCTTTTTTAATTTGCTTTGTATCAATAGGAGGATATGCTGAATATGGTGAATACGGGGGGTATGGTGAATATGGTGGATATGGCGGATATGGTGAATATGGTTTATACAAATTATTATTGTTCATTAATAATGTTTGTTATATAATATACAATAATAATGTCAGATACATATAATTTATCGGATAATGTAGAAATTTTATATATAGTATCTTCTGTGGTTATCGTTTTGGTGATACTGTTATGCTCACAATATTTCTTCAAACATGATAATCATCCTAAAGGTAATTATAAAATGAAAAAGAATACTGTAGTATTACATACTCCTAAAGGATTGGTATCTGTTGATAATAATGTTTTAATCGGCGAATTTAAAAATATTAGAGATTTTATTAATGAAACGCATGGCTTAGCAGATGTTAAAAATGTAGAACTGAATAATACTTTAGATCAGACAATTAGCAATTTAGCAGAGTTTTTACAAAAGAATGGTATTCGTGATAAAGACCTAGTTGTAGATCCTATAACTAAAAATTTATCATTGAGTATTCATCCTGAATTTTCTGTTGGTAATGAAAAATGGAAAACGATATTAGAACATGAAGACACTGAAAGAAAAATACTCGCAGGACCTAGGGATAAAATACGTTATTTAATAAACGTTATAAATCTCATCGTTCAATTATTAGAAGAAGAAGGACGCAATATGAATAATATAGATCTCAGTTCTTTATACGAGTTAATTAATAAAATTATATCTAGGTCTCAGCATAAGGGATTGATCAAGAAGAAAATAGAATTAATGAAAATGCCAAGAATGGGACTATTCCTCGATGCTTATAAAGCTGTTGATTATGATGAAATTAATACTATGGATTACAAAGAAGCAATGTATATAGAACCATTCAAAGTTAATAAAATCAAAGCTAAGAATAGAATTAAAAAAAATAAGACAACTCGAAGAGTATTTTCTTCAGTATTAGATAAAGATACAGTCCAATTAATAGGCGATCTTAAAGGGAATAATAATCTCGAAGGATTGGCACAATTTGATATTATGGTCGATAGGACACCAGGGAGTATTATTCAAGAACTCGAAAAAATACCCGATGCTCCCAGTCGCTTCTATACTACGAATGTGAATTCTTGTTTAGGCCATAGTTATGACGATAATGATTTAGTTAAAAATTGTGTATCTGAGGATTTAAAATTAAAAGATGCACTCGATGGGCGACCTAGTAAATTATTAGATTGCTTAGGACAATGCGACGATCCTATTAATTCTGCTAGATTTTACAATACTATAACGAGATCAAATTATATGGAGTCTGGTTTATAAATATGCTTATATGGAGTCTGGTTTATAAATATTCTTATATGGAGTCTGGTTTATAAATCATGAATAATAAATACTATTTTCTTATATCCTCTGTTCCTATATAATGATAAAATATCATATAACTATTTGGGGTAGGTCCCGCTATAGCATTTGATACAGAGCTATCATTTAGATTTTTAAATTTAAGATTGTTGCCTTCTTTTCTTAAACATATAGCCCAATAATGTCCGCAATCCATATTACCACTGTGTTCGGATTGTGCTACTAATTGATAAACTAGATTTTTTCCACCTCCTTTTGCTAAGAATGTTAATCTTAAAGGAAATGCTATATTTGAAGATGATAAATATTTTTTGATAACGAATACTAATATCTCAGGAACCATAGATAAAACAGATACTCTTGTTTTTTTGCATTTGGATTTGCAGTGAAAATTAGGACATGAATAGTCGTTGATTTCCTCGTCTTGTTTTATTATGAAATCATTCAAAGGCATGACTTCTCTATTTACCATGGGTAATAATGGCTGTAGAATAAATATAGTCTCTAGTTCTCTTTTTTGTGATACAAACTTTTTACATTTTGGACAGTATATTTGTTTTATATATCGATGCTCAAATAACTTTTTAACAGAAGGTGGAAATAACTCAAGTATTAATTCTAGTCCTTCATGGGCGTCTTGCTGTCCCCAGTCTAATTTAACATTATTTGATTTTAGTTTTGAGTGAAATATTATTAAATCTAACAATTGCCTACAATGATAACTTATATCAGTAGATTTTAAAGAATTGTCATAAATATTTTTAAATAATTGTTTAAGGTATATTGGATTAGAGCTTTTGGACTGTAGTTCATCGTGGTTCTTTAAAAGAGTTAAAGGTTTTACTTCTGGTTTAATTTCTTCTGGTTGCAAAAATTCATGAATAGATGTTAGAGTTAAAATACATTGCATAATGCTATTAAAATAACAAGTGGCTCCATAGTTCGGGATGCCTTGGGATTGTGGTAATTTCTTAGTATCTAATTTAATTAAATCCATATTATAACTATTACATAATTTAAGTTAAAAAAAAATAAGATTTTAATTTATAAGATTTTAATTTATAGTAGATCTTCTCTAATACCTTGAAATACATTTTCATTATATCTTTGATGATCCTTAAATTCTGTTACAATAGGATCCGCAATATCTAAACCTGTAATTACAGGAGAATCAACATAAGATAAGTAACTAGTCATAGAAACTTTCATAACTCTTTGTAATTGTGCAAACCAGAATAAATTCCTAAAAAGTTTTGTATTAAAACGATCTAAAGAATTTGAATATATATTTCTAACATTGGTATCTAAAAATTCTAATTTATTATCTTTGATTAAATTCATTTTATTAATTTTATCATCGGCTTTTATTATTGTTTTATTAGAAAGATCAGGCATTAAAATAACTTTATTAAATAGTTGATCATTTATATATGAAGGAACTTTTAATTTAGTAGAATTTAATCCATTTGCAATTCTTCTAATATTAACAATGTTATTTTGATTGAATGTAGCATGAGGATATAATAGGGTTACCACCATTGATTCTTTTGTATTAGCTACATTATGGGTTGGTTTAATTATATCATTATTACTACCTGCATCTCTATATTTAAACCATTCTGGTAATATTAAATCATGTATTAGTCTATCAAATGTATATGAATAATTAATTAAATTAGCAAATGGAACTTCTTTCATTAAAGCATGAATATTAAATGGTACAATATTCATATCTAAAATATTTAAAATTCTTAATTTAGACCTAGAATCATTATCTTTTGATAATCTATTATTAATATTTATAAATTTAACCAATTTAAGCTTTGCAGAATTATTATTATTCTCATCTACTATTTCTATTATAGAACGTATATTACCGAATGCTAATGGAAGAGACGAATATGGAGATTTTAAATTAAATTGACCACCCCACATAAAACAACTAATACTGTTATTTATATTATGTATTCGAGTACCTCCTAATATATCTAAATTTCCATTATTCATATTAACATCATTCCCTCCGCTTACTGGAATCATTGGTAATGGAGCTCGAGCGGGTGCCACAGCAGGCCATACGGCATTTAATGCAGGAGCGCGTGGGAACGCAACATCTACATTATCCGATCCTTCAATATATCTTATTAATTGAATTAATTCTTCCGGTTCTATTATATTTGGAAGAAATCCTCCTGGCATTATACGTTCTGGAATAGGTGCTAAAGGCATTTGTAATAACCCTCTTCTTCCATTTAAATTTGCATCATTATAGTCCCTTATTATAATACGTCCAATTAATCGAGCACTATTGTCATTAGTTATAGAGGCTGTCATACTTCTAGCACAGCTTTTTATAATATGTACCCAAAAAGGAAATACATCACCGACCACTAAATTGATACCAGTAGATGCCGTTAAAGCATTTGCAACATCAACTGTAATATTATGAGATGTATCTATTTCACATAATATTCGCAAAGCTCTTGCGATATCCAATTCCACAAATATATCTAAATGCATATGTAAATATCTACAAATACCTACAAATGCTATTTGTGCTTCAATTTGAGTAACATTATCTATATTTTGTCTATATAAATGAATAATAGATGGATATCGCATTTCCGGATCAATTACTACAAAAGATGCAAATAACCTTATTAGTAAATTCAAACATTCATGAAGATTCATATTAAAAGCTAAGGTCATAATATTACGAAATTGATTTACTATTCCTAATCTTATATCATAATCAGCGATTGTTTCACCCTCTATTCTATCTCTATTCCATAATATATCATCACCTAATATAATATCAAATTCAGCATCTTCATCTAGCCTTGGGACTGCTACCTTTTCCTCCAATTCCTTTTCCTCCAATTCCTTTTCCTCTACATTTTCTAATAACATATTAACTAAGTTATCTTCATCTGCTATATGACGTATTGAATGCAAAGCATTTTGCAATAAGTCGGGATGTACTTCATCTTTTGTTATTAATACTTTAGCTTCTTCTAATGGTGAAAATTTTACATTTCTTTTATTATTTTTATTTTCTTCAAAACTAAATAAAGGATTATATACTCTTCCATCATTAATCCATCTTATTAAATTAATTAAATTTAGCATAGTATCTTCATATTCTTTCATAGAAATTGTCGTAGTATTTTTATTTGACAATACATAGTTATTATATACAACTTTAGCACTAGGTACATGATCTAATTTTGGCTGTATGTCTGACCTAGCCAATAATAATCTAGACCCATAATTAAATTTAAATTCATCACTTGTTAAATTAGAATTTGGTAGAAGAAGTCTATTTTCAAATTTCCTTGATGGTGCTAATGCCATAGAGACAGGCATTAATGGTATAGTAGAATTTTTACTTTTAAAATCTTCTATAAAATCTTTAGACAATTCTAAGAAATATGGATTTGTATCTTGTAATTCTTTATATACTCTTGTACATGATTTAATTAATGTATCGCATGATCTCATTAATATTTTAAGTATTTTATTAAAATATATAGAAGAATCTCCACGTGATACGATAGTAACAAATCCTACTTGTTTAATAGTATTAATTTCTGGAGGAAAAACATCTTCAGCTCCTCCTAACTTTTGCTCTTGTTTCTTTTCTTCTACAATAGGTTTTCCTTTAAATTCACTTGTTTCAGGTCTTAATACTTTATTAAGACTTGTCTTTTCTAGTAAATTTGATAATAGATATGCTCTGTTATAAATAATTTGAAATATTTTCATAAAATAAGGTAGATTGCATCTCATTACTTCTAATAAATAAGAATTTTGAATATCATTTAAATTATTATATAAATATTTTTTTTCATTTGTTCGATTATGTATAGAATTATATAATGATGATAAAATTTGTGCATTTGAAGCATATAATACTGTATTTTTAGGAGAGTGAGTCTCCATAAATTCTAAAACACCATCTCCAGTTTCATTTAAACTACCAATATTAGGAAAGCAATTTCCCTTTGTTAATGCATCGTATGCTTCAGTGTTAATATAATCGCGAATTAAATTTATGTATATTTTAGGATCTGACATTTGTTCTAAAAATTGAAATAGGGTAGAATTAAATACATTCATTAATGATTTTGAATTATGCCAATATCTATTATCTCGATTATCCGAATCATATTTTGTCATTCCATAAAATCTAGGAACTATTAATCTTTTAGAATACATAGTAATTAAATCATTACTTATTTCATTATCTCGAGTATTGAATTTAAGAGTATTTAGAAACTTATTAAACCTATCATCTTTTAATTCATTATCAATTACTGGTAAAATATTAAATGGAAATGATGTTAAATTATTATCTATTTTTTTATCAGTATATCTAGAATAATCACGGTAATATGTAGGATTGAGTAGAAAACGTTCATATAAAATATGAGAAGCTACTCCATTTTCAAATGATAAATCAGTTTTTGCTATAGCTTTAAAAGTAGATTCTATATGTGTTCTTACATTAACAAGTCCATATTTATATATATTGTTAAATATCTGATCAATTAATTCTCTTTGGATAAAAGCTACGCTATTAAAATGATTAGTAGGTAGACTGTCATCGCGTAAGTGGTTAAAGTTCATATTAGGATTAGAAAATTCTTTTAATATAGTATAATCATCAAAATTTGAGTCTTTTTCCATAAAATTCGAATTTATAGAATTAAAGTAAACCGATAGTTTTTTAATATTTAATCTTACATTTTCTAATAAATTTTTACATAAGTTTTCTAATTTATCCCAGCTAAAATTTACATGACCAGTATCTGAAATATCGAAAGATACTAATTTATTAGGATCACATCCTATATCTAATATAGCGGTTAGTAAATTCTTAATCAATAAATTAGGATTTTTAATAGTATTTTTATTATTTGGAATTTCTGCATCTATTTCGGCTGGTAAAAATGTATTTGCTTCTTTATACATAAGAGAATACATATTAGGAGGAAGTAATGGAAAATTATTTTCGATAAACGTACTCATAATTTCATACGAAGTATTACCTTCTGTTTCTATAAGTTTTCCTGAAGATCCATACACTCTTACTAAAAATTTGATAAGAGTAGCCCATATTCCCCATAGAACATTTAAAGGAACAATTACAGTTTCATGTAGCATTATTAGCATATCAGAATTTTTATTAATTAAATTATTAGAACCTTGAATCATAGACAATACTACTTTATAAGCATCTCTTTCTGATGGTGATGATTCAATAGTTGATTTATAATTTCTCACAGCCATAGCAAAATTAAATTCCTTTAGATCATCTCCATTTTTTGTATATCTCATAAATTCATTGTCCATACTAGTTCTTATTTTATTAATTTTTTCATAGAACATTTGCATTTTTTTATTTTTAAGTTTCTTAATTATTCCGGTAGATACAAATTTATCAGATGGAGCTGGATTACGCTTTGACCCATCTTCAGAATCAAGAATATCATAATCTAAAAAGTCATCTTCTTTATCATTTACGCCATTAAGATATTGATCTTTTTGTTTTAAATAAGAATTGATATGTTTTTGTTGAATAAATCCAATAATTCTATTCATTTCAACAACAAATGAATTAAGGATTTTTCTCACAGTTGCGTCTTTATATTTTGCTTTATAATGGCTACTAATTGAATCTATTTCTCGAATTAAAGTTTTTACTTGACTTTCTGAATAATTTCCCTCTTTAATATATTCAGTATCTTCAAAAATAATCTGCATTAATCCTGACCATATACCATCAATATTAGGCACAATTGATAATTGCCATATATCATTTTTATTTTCGGCTTGATTTCTAAATCCAAATTTCTCTCTATACCATTCCGCTAATAGAGGAAGTCTAAGATATAATTCTACATTTTCTTTATTAACTTTTACAAAATCCTCAGCACCTCCTAATATTGTTCTAACAGGATTTAAACTATTAAATCCTGATGATTTCATAGAATATCTATTAAATAATTTATAAGCATCTACACATGTAAATACCTTACATACTATAGATTTGATAGTCATATGAAATAATGAATCGGTTCCTGCAAATCTGTCATATTGTGTTATATTTTCTTTTTTTTCATTTGATCGAATTAAATTTAATTTATAATTAAGTTCCTCATTGCTTAAATCATGATACGAAAAGTAATCTTTATATTCTTTACTTTCAGAATCTGGTATAGAAGATAATGAAAACTTACAAGAAGGGTCCTTTACTCCTTCATATGATACGGCCGACATAATAACATAATCACACAAAGTATTAAAAATTTGCCCAGGTGTCATAAAAGTTTTTGATTTTAAATCTAAATCTCCAAAAGTATTACCAATAGAAGAAAATACAGATAGGATATTTTCTAATGCTCTCATTCCTTTAACGCTTTTTCTTAATAAATCGATTAAATTTTCATACTTATCTTTATCATTATCGGACAATGTTCTTAAATTTAAAGGATTACCGACGTTTCCATTTAATTTATCTACCCATTCTAAATAATGCCCTTTAAATGAAGCTGGTGAAATTGTAGAAGTTGCTATTTTTTGAGTTCCGTCTCTAGCAGGAAACCATTCCATTACACATGCTAAATTATCACCTGATTTTTCTGTAAACCATTTAGCAACCATATCTACTTGTTCTAACATAGTTACAATATTATGAACTACATCAGGATTTTTAGCTATGTTATTAGAAAATGCTTTAAGATATAAATCAACAGCTTGGGCCGCCTCTACCATTCTAACTTTAGATACACGTTCGGCATTCATATGTTCTTTTAATATTGCATTTGTGGGTTGTTGCAGATTATTTGCATAATGTTTGTTAATACTATTAATAATAAAAGCCGCCTCTTCGCCTAACATATTTTCATAGTCCTCAGTAAATGTAGTCATCTCATTCGCAACAACTGAAAGATTATGTCGAATATTACGAATATTGTAAAAATATATTAAAGAATTCTTAACTTTATCAAATTCTGCAAAACTTTGTCTTAAAGAATGTGCTGATGTTCCTTCCCCACTTCCAAAGAACATTGTTGAAGTTTTCTTAATAGCCTCTCTTATTTCATTAGGTCTGTCAATATGAATTTCAGTGATAGCTTTAACAATTTTATCACTAAAATCATCAATAGTTTTAATTACATCATTAGTTGCACTACGAACTTCTAAAAATAGATTACCATGTTTTCCTTTAGTTAACGGTTCAAGTACATAAATTAAAGAATGATAATGATTTAAGAAATTTTCTTTTTTGCCTTTTGAAACTCCATCACGAGGATAACCAGAAAGAACAATAGTTAAACCTTCTTCATTTAATGTAGGTAAATTTTTAAATACTTGTATAAATATATCAAGTTCATCATTCGCATCTAATTCATTTCCCACTTTAGAAATTAGGCTATTTGTCGCTTGAATGAGTTTTCTAAAATCAGCTTGAAGCATCTTACGGAATTCACCAAGCATTAATTTACGGAATTCACCCTTCTTCTTAAGCTTAGAATCAAGAGATTTTTTAGACCAGTATAGAGGCATTTCATCATCACTATCGGCTCCTCCTTCTACATCAAAGCCTCCAAACATCACATCTCCTCCCTTAGCTTTGTGTTTCTTTCCTTTAGAAGCAACGTGTCCATCTAGATACTTCATTAGTTCATTTCGAGAATAGTCATTTTTGTAAATAACTTCGGCAGCCGCCATCATTTTATCTAGTTCATCACTAGTAGGAGATGAGTCTTGAATATGTTTGAATACTTCAGTTCTAAAGTCTCTAGCAGAGTCCGAATCCTTAAAATCTTTAACTGACATACCAAGTGTCTTTAGTGCTTTTTCAATAAGTTCAGCACTGTAAGCAATGCTACTAATACCAGTTAGTAATTGTGCTAATTTATCTCCGAATTTATCAGTTCCAATTTCTCCTTTGATTTCTTTGACAACACCCGCAAAATCCTTATTTTCAGTTAGAAGATTAATTAGACTTGTTCCAGTGGGACCAACTGCAACATTAATCATATTGCCCAAAATTGCAAGTTGGCGATCTAGTTCGCTGTTAAGTGCCTTGTATAGCTTTTCAGTCTCTGCTGATTGATTCATAGCGTTAACTTCACCGGTAGATTTGACTAACTCTACTTGTTTCTGATAACTAGACGCAATTAGCTTCTTGAGAGCTTCCAAGTTCTTAACAATGCGGACGACATCACCCGCAACAGTCATGAACTCAGTATGTAGACCTACGAACAAGCTATACATGACTTCGGCAATACGGTCGCACATACCTTCTTCAGTTAAGGTCATAGGCACCATATTGCTTCCGTATCTGTTATTGATAGCATTGGCAAGAGCATGGCATACCTCCTTTTGATTATGAGCACTTGATTTAAATGTCTTATTAAAAGGACGATCTCGAGGATGAGGAGTAACCTTCTTCAAATGAGTGACTACATCAGAAATTGGGGCAGTTTCTGCGAATTTGCTACCCTTTAATTTTAAAGCTGTAAAAACATCACTAGCGATATCACGAATGAGCTTTTCTTTTTGCTTAGAATATACGGAATCACCATAACTCTGAAGTTGATCATAACCTCCTAATACAGAGGTATTGCATTCACACCCTCCTAGAATGTTGGCTATTTCATTACCTCCAGTGATAGATCCGCCTCCAAACATTGCAACAAGACCTCCGTGTATTTCTGGAGTAATTGGATCTACAGGATTTTCTGATGTTTTAGAAGGCTTCATTCCAAAAAATTGTTGAAATTTATCCCATAATGATGGTTCAGATTTAGTGTCCATTTTTATATGATTATATTATATATAATAAAGTTTATTTAATTAAAAAAAAATATTTAATTTTTTTATATATTAACTTGTAAAAAAATTAATTAATTGTATTTTTGTTTAAAATTAAATTAATTATTTATATATTTAATCATGGACTCGGCACAAAAAAATACATTAAATGAAGTACTTGATTTATTCGAGTGGACGTGTATCGATTTACCGAACGGAGATTATACTCTACTATTACCAGATGAGACATTATTAGCAAATCTTAAAGCTGATAAAAGAGATAAGAAAAGACGTGAAGTGTTTAGCAAAAATTTATTATCACTTTTAATTGAACCTATGTTGACAGATATTAACAATTCTGATATTAAATTTGTAGGCAAGGGTGATAGATGCAATTATTATTCTTTAAAAAATAGATTTTACGCATTAGAAGAACTATTAAATATTAAAAGGGTAAAGGAGTTTGAAACTAAAAAAATTACAAACAGGAAAAAACTATTCTTTGATTTATTAGAAGAAAAAGATGTAAAGAAAGCATCGGTTAAACTAACTGCAAGCATATTAAAACATGCCGAAGATTCAAAGAATGAAGAATTATACAATACACTTTGTTCTTTATTATCTAATGATGTAATGACTTCATTGTTCATCATTCTTTTTCAAGATAACGGAAATAGATTCTCTTATTTCTATGAAGATGAATATAACGAATGGTTCCAAAATAGACAAAAATTTAAAGGAGAGGAAGCTCATAATATCTACCTTACTGCTATGAAATCATTTCCTGCTAATAGCAATCTTAAAAAATTACAAATGGAAATTGTTAAAAAGAATATGAAACCAGTAGTATATGAATCGATAAAGGAGTTTTATACTCGGTGTATTGATTTTCTTCCTCCTAGACGAGCCCTAGTTGCTAAAAATCCATCAAAACTATTTGCAGAATCAGAATTAAGAGTATCCGCGGTATTATCTTATGAAAATGCAAATGGAGATTATACTTCTAGCCTTACATCCTTATATAAAAGAACAAATCTAAATCGTTCATTAACTTGTAAATTAAGCGATGAATCCGAGGACCTATCTACTGCTTTCTACTATAGTGTTCCATATTTTATACTAAAGAGTAATGCTTTAGTTTACCTTCCTACTATTGACAATGTAAAAGAGTTTGATGCAGAAGAATACAACAATGAAGAACTAGTAACGTTATTAACAGAAAATAAGAATATTATTAATATCAATCGATTTCTCAAGTTATAATTATTAATCAGTATAATTATACCAATATAATTATGCATTATCTTATAAAATTTGAATCGATTAATATATAATAATACAATGTCAGAATTTATCAGATGTCCCGAATGCTCTTTCTGTATTGGTCTATATAGTGAATTTGTAGAAAAAGCTAAACAAGCTATTTATGCTTCTGTATTATTCAATGAAAAATCACAATATAAAGATTATGACCCAGATAAAATGGCATTTAACTCATCTATTATGCCTGATCTCGAACCCCTATTTACATCTTTAAATATTAAGAATAGATGTTGCCGTATGCATTTAACTACAAAAAACAATTTCGATAAGCTATATAAATAGCTTGGTAGTTAAGCTATATAAATAGCCTACTATAAAAAATTTTATAACATAGGAAAATATTTTTTTATTGAAAATAAAAAGAGTATTTATTAAAGCATGGTTATTTATTTTTTAAAGATAAAATATATACTATATATAAATCTCAATTTTCAAAATTGAATTTTTACTATTACAATTAAAATCAAACAATCATGAATCAAATTCTTACTCTCGACGAATTCTTATCTCAAGCTAGATCCGCAATTGAAGAAAAAAAATCAATATTCGAAGTAGATATCGATAATACACGCCCTAATCAAAATAAGGATTTTCCCACTTGGTATATCCCTTTTAACTTTATTAACAAGTATGGTAAAAAATCATCTTTAAATCTTAAGGTTATGCGTCAAGTAATTTCGAGTAATGCAAAGGTGCCATCGGGTCAAGGAGACACCGCAAAGAATGCTCAAATTACATTTCGTTCGGTTGATGAGTCAGATCTAGAAAAAACAGATCACGATCACAAAAACTGGAAAGATTTACTACAAGCTAATAATCAATTAATTGAAGCATTAAATATTATTGCCAATGCATATGATGAGATTGCCAAAAGAGATATTATTCCTTATGAAGAAGATAAATTTTCATTAGGAAATAATAAGAATGTCAGTTCATTCAGACAAGTAGAACGTAAGGCGACCAAAGAAGAAATCGCCGAAGATATGGCTTTACCTAAAGAAGAAAGAACAGTTGCAAAAACTAAAAAGGTAAAATTGCCTTACGCATTATTTAGAGTTAAACTTACTGCTGACCCAGTTTCTAAGAAATTAGGAAGGTATCAGAAGAATTCTAAAACTGGTATGGGCGAATATGTCCGCAATGTATTCGATACTCGTAAATGCGAAGTAGATGCAAGAGGTAATAAAAAACCAGTCATTGCCAAACTCAAGAATGGCGATGAATACATTGATTTAACAGTTACTAACAGTAAGCATTTCATTACCTACATGTCAATTGTAGGAGGAGTGTTGACAGTTGATAACTTGGTAGTTAGCAAACAGGGAATTTCTCTAGCTCTGAGATTTCGAGAACTGCATGTGATTCCTCATAGACGTATCGTAGCTGAAAATATCAATACTACAGATCTGAACGAAATGAATTCAGTTTATGATGGAGCATATGCAGATGATATCGATATTTCTACTGTAGATGAACCAGAACAGAAACCAGAGCCTAAGAAAGATAAATTCAAAAAAGAATTTAAGAAGCCTGAAACAAAGCCTGTAAAAGTGCCTTCTCCTAAAGATGATGAGGAAGAGGAAGTTTTAGATGAACCAGAAGAAAACGACGATTAAACTGTTAAACAAATAAACTATTAATATAAAAAATAATAACTATTAATTTTTTTTGTCATAAAACTCTCACAAATGTTTAATCAATTCTACACAAAGAGAATCAATTTCCTTCATACATTCTTTAATCGCTTTTAATAATAATGCATTTGGCTCAGGATGTTTAATCTTGATAAAGCCCACATTGCTATCGTACCGTATGACACCAGGAGAACAAAATAGTACGTTATTATCCAAAGTATAACTCTTCTGAGCTATCATATAGGGTATAGTTATATATTCTCCCATAAACTTATAAAAGTATATTTCATTCTCAAATGATACCTCAAAATTATCAGAGGTAAAGAATAATTTATTCTCTTTCGATTCATCATAAAGTTTAATCTTGTTCTCTATAGATTCTAACCTTCTTTTAAATTCACTCTGTATTAAATTAAAAACAGTTTTAGGAAGTATATTACCCGCCGTGCTAAATGATATATGAAAATCAGTGGGATCATATTCAATTGATCTCGACCCTTCTTTTTTGTACATGTCGTAATTTATAGGAGTCAGCTGTTTAAAAGAAACATTATTTAAAAGACTAAATTTACCCGCGTGTTCGAATGATCTACCTCTTAGAAACTTAAATTCATCGATCTTTATAAATTTACTCGGACGTAATCTAATAATTAGAATATTAGGATTGGGTATTAGAGGTGGATGTTTTGATTTGGATTCTACTATAATATCACTTGCTTTAATGTCTATGATTTCCGTAGTATTGTTGAATTTAAATAATTTAATTTTACAATCAGAGAACGTATTCTCATCTATTTCTTGTGTTATAGGTAATAGTGTGATATTTTTATATAATAAATCACTTAGAATAAATTCATCATCGGTTTCCATTTTCTTCTCATTAAAAGATAAACACATTGTTGGCACTTCTTCTATTAAGAATCTACGAATTCCATTTGCAAATCCATTATAACTATGGAGGATATCGAAATCTACCTTCCACCATGGTTTAGGTAAAAGACTCATAGGATCCTTCATGCCGTATGTTATCATTTGTTCTTCTATTTTTTTAAGAGTTTCATTTTTTTCAATCTTTTGTTCTTTGATTTGAATATTTGTAATCTTCATTTTTAAGTTCTATATTATAAAATACGTTTTCAATTTTAAACAACTATATATTAAATAATTTATAAACAACTATATATTATATAAATCTTTAATCTATAATATATATAATGCCATTGACACTTGCAGAGATTATTTTTAACAATAAAGCATCAATTATTAATAAGAATCTAATTGATTTCTTAGAAAATAATTTACATCGTATTATTGTTAAGGGCCAGATTAAATTTAAGTTTACTATAGTTCAGCAGAATGATTTGAAATTATTAGAAAAAAGAGGTATATATAAATTACCTACTATGGTATATGAAGAACGTAATATTGTAAGCGTTGATAATATCATCGATACTTTAAATCAAATAGTAAAGACTAGCAAAAAAACATCAGCATCAAAATCAGATGAAGAGATAGTTCAAGATTATTTAAATGATAGCTTAGATATTAAAAGAGGATCTGGAGGTAAAATATTAACTGAAGACCTATCGCAAGAACCGCAAAATCCTCAAAACTTAGATCTCGATCGAGAAGCTAGAAAGGCATTTGAAGAACGAAGTGTATCCACAACATCATCAAGTAATAAATATAATGTATCTTCTACAGACCGCGGAGCAATTAGAGAAAAGCAACCAGAACCCGTAGCACGAGATGATAACATACAACCTATATTAAACATGCGTAATTCAAAAACAGGAAGCCCGCCAGATGATATGATGGAAACATTATTGTCAAAATCAGGTAGTTAGTAAAAAATATCATAGTCTATCCTTCGGTTCTAGATAATCCATTTTTAAAATATTAAATAAATCCTTTTCTGTTTTAAATTTTTTTACTAACTCTATACTGTCTTTATAGTATAATCCCTTTTGATTTAATTTATAACCCATACGTTTTGCAATACCTCGCATTCTTACATTAAATTTTTTAGAACCTGTAGCGTAGGTAAGCATTGGAATTAAATCACTAGGAGCGACGTAGAATAAATCAACTTGAACGTATGTTTTACCATCAGAATTAATATTAAATAAAAAGGATATAATATCCTCTCCCTGTTTATATACTACTGCACTATTATTATAATTAAGTTCCTTAAATGTTTTATCTATATCTTTTGTAGTAATGATGTCTATATCTCCAGATGAAGATTTTCCTCTACGATAACTTCCAGCAAAATAAACATTGGGGCATTTTTTTTCAAAGTCTTCTATTAAGTGTCTGGGTATAGATTGCAAAGGATTATATTTAAGATAAATAATCGATTCATCATTAAGTAGAGAATTATACTTCTTAGATTTTAACTGTGATATATTTGTTAGACCCATGTCAATAAGTTGACTAGCTTTCTTTTTTCCCATTCCCATAATCTTAAGAAGTGATGAGTATAGTTGTATTTGTTTCTCATCATATTTTTTTGCTTTGTCTCTAGTCTCACCATCCTTTTCATCATCTACCTTATACTTTCTAGGCTCTTTCATTATCATGATAATTTTATTCTTCATATGAGCTGTCAAAGGCATAGCTAATATTTCGTCTTCTTTTGCTGTTGCATTTGGGTCCTTCATTGCTAGTGTTTTAAATACATTGTAATATGCTAGAGCTTTATATTCATTCTTTCTTCTTTCTTCAGGGTTTGTTTTTTTATTCCTTAAGATATCAATTTGTTTGTCAAAGTAATGTAGGATTGATTTATAAAGCATTTGTAAATATATCCGTTGTTATATTGTAATAAATTTGAATTTAAATATAAAATTATTAAGATTATCAATAGCAATGAGCGAAATCAAACGTCGCAAAGCCGTACAACTCGATATGAGAACTCACATTCGCAAACGTGGAATGTGGGCGGGAGGTGTCTCAAGTCAAGACATAGAAACATATATCATGGATGAAGAGAAAAAGATATTTTCCCTTTGTATCATGAAATATCCTCCAGTCCTCATGAAAATATTTGATGAAATTATTGTTAATGCTATCGATCACTATGTAGAAAATCCTTCATTAGTGTCTATAATAGACGTTCATTTTGATATGAGTCTTGATAGTAAAGGAACTATATCGATAATGAATAATGGCCCAGGAATAACTGTAGAATTAGTTAAAAATACACAAGGAGTAGAAATGTATTCTCCTCAGTTAATCTTTGGAGAGTATTTATCAGGTAGTAATTTAGATGAT
>Ga0214921_10003204_pt1 | contig 25327 bp, 24 predicted proteins | sample LL1505_MetaG_FD_177992 | JGI IMG/M metagenome (GOLD analysis project Ga0214921, IMG submission 177992) | Freshwater microbial communities from Lake Lanier, Atlanta, Georgia, United States - LL-1505 | ecosystem: Environmental > Aquatic > Freshwater > Lake | place: USA: Georgia | collected...
ATATAGATCAAACAACTGATGCGTTTGTTAACTATTTTTTAACCAACTACGCTAAAGACCTACCTGTAAGTTTGTTGGTAGATAAACCACTTTTAATTAAAAAAATTAAAGGTCTTTATGCTGCAAAAGGTAGTACTTTATCTATAGAGACACTTTTTAAAGTTTTATATGATACGGTTGCTCAAACCAACCACCCTTATGACTTTGTATTAAGACCATCTGATGGCAAATGGAGCCTTAGAACTTCTATTCGGGTTCTTCTTACCTTTGGAAGTGCAGCAGATATAAAAGATAGGTTCTTAACACTATCTAAAAATAATATTAAATATACTGCTGAAATTGTTAGAGTTAAAAGTCTCAGTGGTAATTTATACGAAATATTCTATCACAGTGCTTTTCCCGTACCATTTGAAGTTAATGATGAAATTACTGTAACAGGTACCTCTGGAACCTTGTTTATTGGTACTATTAAACCAACTACTACAAATGTAGAAATTGTATCTGGAGGCTCTGGTTTTAGAGTCGGGCAAATCTTTAACGTAACGGTTGGAAGTGGGGTAGATACATTAGTTAGAATTGCCAGAGTCAGTCCCACCGGTTCAATTGAAATTTTAAGACTTCTTAATTTTGGATATAACTTTACTGAAGATCTCAGTATTACTTTATCTAATGCATTAGGAGTTACTAAAAGAGTAAAGTACTTTCAGACTAAAGGTGGTGGTTTTTCTGAAAGCTTTAATGCTATTAGACAACATTCAATTACCGATGCAGATAGATACTTTTTAGAAGATTATGTAACTCCATTTTCATATACTGGTACTACTTTAGTTTCAAGTACCTCAACATCTCAACTACTAACATCTGTTACTACTGCTGGGGTTGAAAATCCAAACGATGCTAGTATTAATTTTAGATTAGGCGCTGTAGCTAGATACCCTGGGGAGTATATTTCAACCCAAGGCTTTGTAAGTGAACCAGATGTAAAGATACAAGACAGTCAACGTTATCAGCCATTTGCGTACGTGATTTCTTCTGAACTAGATATTAGTACTTTCTATAACATTGTTAAGAAATTAGTTCACCAGGCTGGTACTAATTTGTTTGTTAATAGGGTATTGTCTGTAACAGCTAACATTTCTGCTAACGTTAGTGTTGTATCTAAACAAAATGTTTTTGCAGACCTTTTTGACACCTTCTCTACGTTAGAATCAGTTGCCAAGTTGGTAAGAAAAACCGTAGATGCAGATAATGTCAGTACAGCCGAGAATACTGTATACACTTTAACCAAACCATTATCTGATGAAACTACAATTTCAGATGTAATTACTATCAGTGTCTTTAAGCCTTTTGCTGACGAAATTCAACTCAGTGATAATAATGCTTATAGGTTTAATAAGACAGAAACAGATAGCGCTGAGGCAATAGATACTTCAGAAAACGCAGCGCCAGACTATACAATTGGTATAGGAGCAGCTAATTATTTCTCCGAACAATACACTGCTAATTCTTTTGGTACAGCAATTTCGTTTAGTTAGCATACAAGATAACTTGTATAAATATAACATAGAACTTCTTAGAGGAATAAAACATGTTCACAGAATCAATTAATGTCAAAGGTAATTTAGAAATTATTCTTTTAGACGAAACCGGTAAACAAAAAGACTATAGAAAAGTTAATAACTTGGTGGTTGCAGTTGGTAAAGATACTATTGCATCAAGAATGGTAGGAAATACTATTGCAATTATGAGTCATATGGCCGTTGGTTCATCAAATACTGCTGCTACTACATCTCAAACTGCCTTGGGTACGGAGTTGGCTAGAGTAGTGCTTGATTCTACGGTTAGAGCTTCTAATACAGTTACCTATGTTGCAACGTTTCCTGCAGGAACAGGTACAGGGGCATTGACCGAGGCAGGTATTTTAAACGCTTCTTCTTCTGGTAACTTGTTGTGCAGAACGGTATTTGGTGTTGTTACCAAGGCTGCTGGTGATACTGTGGTTATTACTTGGAACGTAACTGTAGCATAACATGGCATTTCTCTTAAAAGATACTATTCACCGTTCGTTGGTGGATAGTGTTTATAATGAATTCTTATCGCGAAGAGCTAATTATTACTATTTTATTGGTAATATAATTGAATGGGCAAGCCCTCTTGTTCCAGGGACCCCTGAAGTTACGCAAGACTATGAATATTATACCCGTAACGGTATTTTAAGTGTTAAGAAGATTAATTTAAGAGATGTATCTTATGTAGTGCCAAGAATAAACTGGACGACCGGTACAGTATACGATCAATTTGATGGTAATTACAGTGCTACATCTCCTGCTTATTCAGGAGCTACCAGCCTTAAGACATCTAATTTCTATGTATTGACTAGTTCGTTTGGTGTATATAAATGCATATTTAACAACAACAATGCTGCATCAACTGTAGAGCCTTCAGGTCAAGACATTACCACATTTACTACAGCTGATGGTTATGTATGGAAGTATCTCTATACTATTCCTCTCTCTTCCCAAAATCGGTTTTTAACGCCTGAGTTTATGCCGGTGCAAAGAGCGGTAACAAATGCCTATTACTCCGAAGGTGAAGTTAGTAGTATTACTATTAACAATGCTGGCTCAGGCTATACAAGCAATGATGACGTTACATTAAGTGTATCTGGTCAATTCTTAGGTATGTCCGGCAATTCAATTGCTAATTTAATACCAGTGTTTAATACATCAGGTGAATTTATTGATGTTAAAATAAAAGACCCTGGTGCTAATTATAAAACCGCCACCATTACAATTAATGATGGAGGGGGTACAGGTACAAGTTTATTGAACAGTATCAGTAATGTCAGAATATTTAATACAGGATCAGGTTATACTACTGCTACAATTGCAAATACTACTGCTACAATTGCAACAACCGGTATTATTCAGCCTACCTCAAACGCTTTTGCAAATTTAATATTCAGTAGTAATGCTTTAGTTGACGTTGTTATAACAAATAAAGGTACTGGCTATACTACTGGTGCTCGTGCAAACACAACTATTACAATTAACACGTCTGGTAATAGTCAACCTACATCTAATGCAACTGCTAATTTGTTTTTTGCTACCTCAGCCGTTCTAACTCCTGTACTTAGAAATGGCGCTATTCATTCTGTTTTAATTGAAGACGAAGGTACAAGATACAGTTCAAACGTTAAGACAATAATTTCTGCAATTGGAGATGGTTCAGGATTTGTTGCTACCCCCTATGTCAATACTGCCGGTCAAATCGAAGATGTCATTATAGAAAACCGAGGTACAGGGTATTCATATTTAAACTTAACGGTTGCAAGTGCAACAGGGTCAAGCGCAAATTTATTTGCAAATCTTTCTGTAGATGATATTGATACTTTGCAGACAGTTGTTGAGTTGTCTGCCGTAGATGGTGGTATACATGCATTCAAAGTTAGCAACGTAGGTAACGGATACTCTTATGCCAACGTTACGGTAGCAGGTGATGGAATCAACTTTTCTGGTAATGCCGTTATTGTTAATAATACTATCAGTTATATTTCTGTATTGACACCGGGTTCTGGATATACCAATGCAAATGTAACTATAACGGGTAATGGAGCTAATGCAAATGTATCTGCCATATTATCCCCATACCGGGGTCATGGTAGTGATCCAGTTAGAGAGTTATTTGCTGATACATTAATGTTCACATCTACCATAAATAATGAAAAGAACCAAGGGGTTGATGTAAAGAATGACTACAGACAATTTGGTATTGTTAAAGATTTAAAGCAATATGGTAATGAGCGAGCATTTGCCAATGTTATTGGAAGTGCATGCTTTCTCGTAACAGTTGATACCGTTAGTGGGCTTGAAAGAGACACTGTACTTACTCTTACAGTCGGTACAGATAAACGATATTTTGAAGTAGTTGAAATTGTTCCTTCAAGTAGTCAACTTTTATTACAAAACAAAAATAATCACGTGATAACTACCAGTGATAGCTTTACAGATCCGACTTCAAATCTTAATTATGCTGTAACAGATGTAACAACGAGCCCCACCATAAATAAATTTAGTGGTGACTTACTGTATATTGATAATAGAACATCGGTAAGTTACAGCGAACAGCAACTAGTTACTTTAAGAACAGTAATCAAATTATAACAGGTAAGAGATGGCGATTAATTTTAACACCGATCCATACTATGATGACTACAGTGAGGCTAAAGGCTTTCACCGTATTCTTTTTAAACCTGGTGTGGCTGTTCAGGCAAGAGAACTAAATCAACTTCAAACAATACTTCAGAATCAAGTATCAAGATTTGGTAACCATGTATTTAAACCTGGGTCAATGGTCATACCAGGTAATATTAAATTTGACAATAATGTTAATTATGTAAAATTATTGACTACTTTTAACTTAATTGATATTGAAGTTGCTGATTATCTTGGTAGAGAGATGATTGGTCAGACATCAGGTTTAAGGGCAAAGGTAATAAACGTTGAGCCAGCTACAAGTACCGATCCCCCAACAATTTTTGTTAAATATTTAGATTCTGGTACAAGCAGAATAGCTACATCTTTTACTGCTGGAGAAGATATTGCAACTAATGATACAGGAACAGCCTACAGTGCTACTGTATCTTCAACAGGTAAGTGCCTGGGTGCAAGTATAAGTGACGGTGTTTATTTTGTAAAAGATAATTTTGTAAAAGTATTTGCAAATAATATTATTCTTGACAAATACGTATCTAACTCTAATTATAAAATTGGACTGGAAGTATCCGAGACTATTAAGAATAGTGAGGATGATGAGACTCTACTTGATCCAGCTATTAGTACCTTTAATTATTTTGCCCCTGGTGCAGATAGATATAAAATTGAACTTATTTTAAATAAGCGTGCTTTATCTAATACAGCTTCATCAGATAATTTTATTGAATTAATTCGCATAGTTAATGGTGCGGCGGTTGATGTAATTGATAAACCAGGGTACAATGTTCTTGCTGATGAATTAGCGCGACGTACTTATGATGAATCAGGTGACTATACAGTCAAACCATTTAATCTTAAATTTATTGAACACGCCAAAACAGTAGATAACCCTGATGGGTTTCTTAACGGTAATGAAGGAGCCAATGTAAATCTTGCATTTGCTGTTTTATCACCAGGTAAAAGTTATGTCAAAGGGTACGAAGTAGAAACTATATCTAATAGATATCTTTCTTTTGCAAAGCCAAGAGATACAGCTAATGTTATGAACGCTGTAGTTCGAACACCAATTGGTAATTATGTAGAGATTACCAATCCCTATTCTATACCTAACTTTACCTCTAACCTTATAGATGTAAATTTGTATAATCAGTATACTGCAACCCCGGGTTCTGCTGCTGGCACATTGGTTGGTAATGCTAAAATTAGAGGTTTTGAATCTACCGCCAGTAATGCTATGCTGTCGACGTCAACATTTAATGCGTTTTTATTTGATGTTAATATGGCATCAGGTTATACATTTGGACGCGATGTTAAGCAACTATACCATGCAAGCGTATCAGACACCGGTTACGTATCTACTGCTTTCACATCTAATATTGTACCATCTACAAATACTACTGTTACAGGTTCTGTAACATTAACAAATGCTAGTAATGCAGTTACTGGGGTAAATTCTGTATTTACCACCGATCTTAAAGTCGGCGACTATATTAAATTTAGTTCTGATACTTCTAACTCGTATCGTGTCGCTACCGTTACCTCAAACAGCGCTTTAATTATAGATAGAAACTACCCGTTATCTAATGTCTCCGGTGTTAATGCTACACGAGATCAAGCAGTACTTATTGATAACAGTCTATCAACATATATTTTCCCAATGCCAAATAAGGTAATTAGGGAACTAAGTGATATAACTATTCGTACTCGAAGAGTGTTCTACGGTACACTGTCTAGTGGTATTATTGCATGCTCTACCGCAGTAGGCTCTACGTTTGCTTCTAGAACAGATACAGATTATTTTGCTGTAGTAGTGAGCGGGGGAAATGCAGGTAAAATTTATCGAATTGCATCTGGTAACTTCTCATTTACAGATTCACCTGTTAATAGAAATATCAGTGTTAACTTAAGTAGTTACGGTTTGACTAATGAAGACGTCTTAGTCTACACTACAATTATTAAAACCAACCCAACTGCTAAAACCAAAACCACTACAGCCAGTTCAGTAACTTATACCACAAGCACCGACTGCCAGGCCACAGTTGTTTCACTGGGTGTTGCAGACGTTTATCAAATAGCTAACGTTAAGATGTCAGCTAATGTATTCGGTACAGCATACAACGAAAGTAATGCATTTGATGTATCTGATTACTATACACTAGAGACTGGGCAGACGCCAACGTATTACGGTATTTCAAAAGTTAAATTAAAGCCTGGTAAACCTACGCCAACAGGCCCTATACAAATTAATTATAATTATTATACGCATGGAGCTGGAGACTACTTCAGCGTGGAATCTTACCCGTCTTATGAGAATATTCCTGTATTTAATGATAACGGTACCACATACGACTTAAGAGACTCTTTAGACTTAAGACCGAGAATTTCTAACGATGGTGCGAACTTTAAAAATACCGGTGCAGTAAGGAATGAATTCTTAGATTACGCTAATGATTTTTCTACTGACTACTCTTACTACCTACCCAGAATAGATAAAATTTATCTAACTGGGGACGGAAAGATTACTTATAAAGAAGGTAGCAGTAGTCTTAGCCCTGTCGAGCCTCAGGCACCTTCTGATGCAATGTCATTGTACGTGATTGAGCACCCTGCATACGGCTTTAATATTAATAAAGACTCTACTTTTTATCCTGTAGACCAGAAGCGCTACACGATGAAGGATATTGGTAAGTTAGAAAACCGTATAAAAAACTTAGAATACTATACTACACTTTCATTGCTAGAACTAGACACAGCTGTTTTTTCAGTTAAAGATAGTTTTGGTTTAGATAGATTTAAAAACGGTTTTGTAGTTGAATCTTTCCGCGGTCACGGTATTGGAGATGTTAGAAATTTAGACTATAATATCTCTATGGATTTTGAAAAGGGTGAATTAAGACCGGCGTTTATTCAAAATAATATAAAACTAAGTGAAGTTGAATTTTCTGAGTCAGCAAGACTGGCCCAGGGCTATGTTGTTAAAGATAATCGCATAGCAATGTTAAACTACAGTGATGAAGAGTATATTGTTAATAGTGTTTCTAGTAGTACTGAAAGTATTAATCCTTACGATAACTTTACATTTGCAGGTTCTTTGACTCTTTCACCTTCTGGTGATACCTGGTACGATCAAACTACCAAGCCATTAATTTATAGAGATGATAACGGTACATATGATACCTTGATTCCTGACTCAGTGGGCGAGGCAACTTACGGTTCAATTTGGAATTCCTGGAAACAAGTTTGGTATTCACCTACTAATACGGATAAAGTAAAAGCAATTGATGGTGGTGCAGTTATTACAGAAGCAAGCGTCTCCGGTAGTTCTACCAGTGTAGTATTTCCTTATGTAAGAAACATATCAATTAATTTTTCTGGTAGTAAATTAAAACCAAATACAAAATTATATGCATTTTTTAATGAGTATAATGTTACCGATCTTTGCTACAGCGCTAATACAACTGCTAATATTGTATCTTCTTTTGGTTCTCAAACAATGAATCAGTCCAGTATCATTACTGATGCTAGAGGAACAGTATCCGGTGTATTTAATTTTAATGTTGCATCTTCTGGTCTAAGAATTCCAGCTGGTAGAATTAATTTTAGATTGACAGACTCTGCTACTAATGGTTCAAATAAAGAAACTTTTGCAGATGCAATTTTTAATGCTAATGGTACCCTTTCTAAAGTGGAACCACCAAGAGTTACATACACACCTCCTGCAACTTATGCTCCTTCTGCAGCCAGTGTCAGTGTAGTTGGAGGTACGATTGTTACTGGTGGTGGTGTTAGTACCACCGTAGGCGAAACAGTTATAGTCACCACTACAGGTACAGTGGTAGTGGGTGGGAATACAACAACCACCACTACAGGCACGGTAGTTGTCCCAGGTACTACTAGTACCAACGTTCTTACAACCACTACGTTAGGTTTTGCTGAATACGCTGGGGCTTTCTTACAAGGTGTAAGTACTACTAATTTAAGTACTGAAGATAGAGCAGCATACGCAAATTATTATAAAACAGCCTTAACAAATGCAGGGGTGTCAGAAGCAACTTTCCAAACTCAATTGGGTACTGCTCCTCTTGCAGGCTCAACAGCTTATAGAGATAGCGACAATTACAATTTTGTATCTGGAGCATCTACAACATTAACTCAAACTCTTGAAAACGGAATGCCAGTAACATCTTACCTTACTGCAACTAACGTGTTAGATGCTAGAGCAGATAGCGGTAGCGGTAAGTGGTTCGTACAAGATGTTAAAGATACAGTTGGAGCTACTTATTGGAACTCAGTTGTTATACCAGTGTATGAAGGTACCAAAGCTGCTGTTGCAGACGCTGTTAAAGCAGGTGGGGATAATATTACTGCAGAGATGATGTCGTTCTACCAGGCAGGGATTGCTAATGGTTCATGGATTGAAAATACCGAAGGTGTACAGAAAGCAATTGATAATTATGCAGCTGCTCTTACCTTGGCGGTAATTGAAAAACCTGCTACAGATACTATTATTGCCGCTGGTAAAAATGACGGGCTTCTAGGTACTTCAACAAGCATAACAGTTTAAGGCTGATTAAAAAATGGCAACAAGTTTAAATGGTGATAGCGGTATAGGTCTGAGTGGGTACACTGATACCCTGGCCCAGTCTTTCTTTGTCGATAGAAATCTTTTACTGACTAAAGTAGATTTATATTTTAGTGATAAAGACTCTCAACTTCCGGTTGAATTGTCAATAAGAAAAGTTGAAAACGATAGACCAAGTGCAAATGTTATTACTAATTCAGTAGTAGTGGTTAATGCTAGTAGTATTATAACCTCTGCTAATGCTAACATAGCAACTTCATTTACATTTCCAGTTCCAATTAAATTAGATTCCGGTCAGTACTGCTTTGCTTTGTCATCAGATACAAAAAAGCATCGAGTATATGTTGGTCAAATAGGTGGTGAAGATACAGCTACTGGTTCTACTATCTCAAAGAACCCTTACAGCGGGGTCATGTTCATGTCTACCAATGGGGTGAACTGGTCTATTGATCAGACCAGAGACATTAAATTTAAGTTGTATAGAGCTAATGTAACAACCTCTACTGCAACTGTAGATTTTGTTATGGCAAAGAATACAATGTCGACGCCTTTTATTACAGTGCTTGAAAATGATCCTTTTCAGTCCTTTAATAGAGTGTCAACGGTTAGAGTTAATCATAAGAAACACGGGTTTCCATCTGGCGCATATGTAAAGTTTAACGGGCTTGCTGGTGAATTTGATTACACCACCAATGCTACAACTAACGTTATTACATTTAATAGTATACCTGTTAGTTCATTAGCAAATGTATATTTACAAGTTAGCAATATTACTCTAGATAGCTACACTGTGGACGTAAATGCAAATGCTATGATACTTGCTAATGTCACCGGGGGTCGTTTTGGTAGATCAGGTATCACTACTACAACCTTGTTGCCTTTCGCAGCTGTCTATCCTTCTATAGGTACAGAGACACCGCCCAGAACTAATATTGGTTATAAGTTAAAGACAACTGATAGTAGCTTTACTGTGAGTAATTTTGAAGATATAAGTGCTGATACTAAAGAGTTTTCTGATACCAGGATTCTGGTTGACTCTAAAAACAGAACTACCTCGATGAGTGGAGCAGAAAGCTTTACTTACCGTGTTACATTATCGTCCAGCGATCCTTATGTGTCACCTATGGTTGATACCTCGTTTGCGAGTGCTGTATTTGTTACACCAGATATTAATTCACCTTCAACATCAGATAACTTAAATGTTGATTTAATTACCATTGCAAGTGCAAATACTAAGATCTCTTTCTCTGCAACCGGTAATGTATCTGTTGGTGGTTCCTTAGAACAGGCTAATGTTAAGACAATGGCACCGGGGGCTTTTGTTACTATTACAAATGCTGGTGATCCAACAAATAATGGTACATTCAGGTTAACTGCAGTATCAAATGACGGTAAGTTTTTTAATATCCCGTCTGCAAACGTAGAACCCCAGGGTAATGCAATTACAATTGTATACAGACCAAGGTATATTTCTGACGAAGCTGCCTCCGGAAGTAGTACCCGTTCAAACTATGTAACTAGAAAAATTGAATTAGCAACACCTGCTACCGGTCTTTTGGTACGATTTGCCGTAAGCAAGCCAGTTGGTTCTGATATTGAAGTATACTATAAATTACAGAATGGTAATGAGGCGGCAGGGTTTAATTCTAAAGAATATACCCAGGTATCTTTAGGTACAATCACCAATACTGTAGACGGTCAGTTTGTAGATATAGAAAAATTTGTCGATAGTCTTTCATCATTTAATGCTTTCGTACTTAAATTTGTATTAAGATCATCTAGTATTGCCGCCTACCCCAAGGTAAAAGACTTACGAATTATTGCATTAGAATGATTGATAAACAAGTAATCAAAGTTAAGGATCACCCTACTCTGTATAGAGATCCTAATTCTAAAGCTATATTAGTCGTAGATCAATTATCTAGACAGAATTATATTAATCAGAGAACGCTTGCTCAAAAAGCAGCAGATTCTACCGAAAATTTGCAAAATGAAATATCCAATATGAAGCAAGAACTAGGTGAACTTAAAGATATGCTTCGTACTTTAATCAGTCAATCTAAGACCGATAAATAATCAATAAATATTCAATCGAATACAGCAAGGTAAATTAAATGGCAGCAACACTGGTTCTAAGAACGGTCAAAGGCACACCGTTAACAAATTATGAGGTTGACAACAACTTCTCTAATTTAAACACGTTTGGAGATGTTGTAAGCTCTAATATTGGCGTTCTTTCTGCGTTAACTACAGCAAGTACCAGTAATATTGTATTTGCTGTTAATAGTTTAGTAACAAGAGATACAACTATAAATTCTAATATTGGTGTATTAACTAACCTTACTACAGTAACCCAAGCCAATATTGTAAGTGCTGTTAATGAAATTAAGTTGGGTAATTTAAGCCAGTTTGGTTCAACAACATCAGCGCAACTTGCATCCATTATTTCTAATGAAACAGGTTCAGGTAACTTAGTATTTTCTACTAGCCCAGCCCTGGAAACCCCATCTTTAGGGACACCATCGGTTATTATTCTAACCAACGCAACAGGAACTGCAAGCAATCTAACAGTAGGAAAAGTTACTATTACTGATGAAACAACTTCAGCAACTACTTACTACCCTATGTTGTCAGTTGGAACTTCCAGTGGCAATAGCGCAAATGTATCCAGTACAAAATTATCATTTACCCCTTCAACAGGTCTTTTGACATCTACGGATTATAATTCTTCTTCTGATATGACGCTAAAACAAGATTTTACTCTAATTCAAAATCCTTTAGATATTATTAGTCAGCTGACTGGATTTGGATTTACCTGGAAAGATAGTAAAGAAAAAGCATACGGCTTATTAGCCCAAGAGGTTGAAAAGGTAATACCTGAAATCGTTAAAGATAGACCTGACGGAACTAAAGGTATTAATTATATGAACCTTACTGCCTTCTTAGTTGAAGCTATTAAGGATTTAAAACAAGAAATCACAGAGCTTAAGAAGCATAAATAAAATAGCACTTAAGCCGAGTTCACAAAAGGAGCGAAGATGGCAATTAAAGTAGGCGGAACAACCGTCGTAGATGATACACGCGTTGCAAACGTTGCAAGCTTTCAAGTAAACGGTACCACGGTTGTAGATGGGTCCCGTAATCTTACAGTAGTTAATTCCACACCCACAGGTATACTTACGACTAAAAAAATCGTAGAAACAGTTGTGGCTATTGGCAATACAGGTACAGCAGCAACAATTGATCTTTCAAATGGTACATTGTTTACTGCTACACTTAACGGTAATGCTACATTAACAATTTCCAATCCAGGTGCGGTATCATCATTTACACTAGTGTTAACAAACGATGCATCTGCAGGTAGAACAGTTGCTTTTTCAGGGGGAACTATTAAGTACCCTGGCGGCACAGTAACCCGAACAACTACCGCTAATGCAGTAGACGTTTGGTTCTTTTTCACTCCCAACAGTGGAACGACATGGTACGCTTCCATTCCAATGGCAAATCTTTCTTAACTAGGAGCATAAAATGGCTTTAACATCAGATCAACAAGCATTAGTCGACGTACAAATAGCAATTGAAGCAGATCGCTTTACAAAAACTGAAGCAATAGAGAATAAACGAGCAAAGTTAGAAGCAATTCGCATGGCTCGCGAAACACTTACAGAAAACAATCGAAGCAAACCCGCAGATTCACGAGAAGTTACTGCTGCTGACATTACAACATTTGCAGCTTCTTTGATTGCATACGTTAACACCTAATTAGTAATAACAACGTATGATTTAATTTCCTTCTGTTTGAGTTTATAAAGAATATAACATGCAATATACTATGAATATACCGTACGCTAAAGAAGTACACCCGTACGTTTGGGATGATGATTGTTTTACTTCTAAAGAATTAGACATATTACAAGGCTATGCAAAAAACGCTGAATTCCCTGCTGTACTCGATACAGCAGGGTTTACTGATAGAGATGTCAGGCGTTCTTCTGTTACATGGATAAATAATAATAATAAAAATGAATGGATATTCTCTAGACTTTCACAGGTAGTAGGTATTTTAAATGCACGGTTTTACGGATTTAACTTAACTGGATTTGGAGAAGCTTTGCAGCTTACTAATTATGATAGTACTGATAAAGGTATGTATAGGTGGCATCAAGACTATGCAGCTCAAGTTAGCCGTAAGTTATCTGTAGTAATTCAACTTTCTGATCCTTCTGAGTATGATGGTGGAGAACTACAAATAATGACAGGGCCTCTCGATACTGTTAAAAAACAACGTGGGTTAGCTACAGTGTTTCCATCATGGGCAGTACATCAAGTTACTCCGGTAACAAGAGGTACGCGTCAAACTTTAGTAGCTTGGATTTCAGGACCAGATTTTATATGAATATTAAATACGAAGATTTTATTGGCATATATGACAATGTATTTCCTGAAGGGTACTGTAGTCATGTAATTCAGGAATTTGATCGACTTGAACAAGATTGCGTTGGTCATAATAGACAGGTAACAGACCGTGTCGGTAAGCATATTAAAGATGATTATCAGATCATGATGAACGGTCGAACCATGAAAATGAACCCGTTTATGGAAAACAACCCTGTAGATGTATTTTTAGATGGGTTGCAAAAATGTTATAATGAATATACAGAAAAGTATTCTGTATTAAAAGACGGTAATATACGCGGGGAAGCAATTAAGTTACAGCGTACAGCACCTGGTGGGGGATACCATGTATGGCACGGTGAACAAAATCACAGGAATGGTGCCGCCAATCGCGTACTGGTTTATATGCTGTATTTAAATACGCTACCGTTAGAGAATGCGGGAGAGACAGAGTTTTTATATCAGAAAAAACGCTTTAATCCTATTGAGAATCGTTTACTTATTTGGCCTGCAGCCTATACCCATGCCCATCGCGGTAATACGGTATTTGGCGAACAGTCTAAGTATATCGCAACTGGTTGGTTTTACTTCGATTAAGGTAAAAAAAATGGCTATTGGAACATCAAAAATTGGAGTGCTTGGCGGGAAACCTATAACCCCTGGAGGCACGCAAACATTTAATTCCTCTGGGACTTTTTCTGTTCCTACTGGTATAACAAGAGTTTCAATTACAGGTCAAGGAGGCCCGGGTAGCCCCGGTAACCCCGGTAACCCTGGTAACTGTGGTATTGGTGGCGCCGGGGGTAGAGGAGGTTCTGGGGGAGGAGCTGGGGCTCGAGGTGGCTGTGGAGGGGTGTATAACTCTGGAGCTGGTTCTTCCGGTAACCCAGGTAATATCTCTAATACACCTGGTAACTCTGGAGCATCTTCTTCTGGATTTGGTTTTACCTGGAATGGAGGACCTGGAGGTAACCCTGGTAACGCCGGTAACGGTGGTACAGGTGGTAATACAGGCAGCCAAGGGGCAGCTGGCGCCCAAGACGGGTCTTCATACCCAGTTCACGGCGGCGGCGGTGCTGCAGGAAATCCTGGAGGCAGCCCAGGTTCCCCTGGCACTAATGGTCCCCCAAGCCCGTGTGGAAGCAGATCAAGAGGGGGCCCCGGTGGTGCTGGAGGAGGGGGTACACCCGGTGGTTCTGGTGCTATTTATTATAACTGCCAATACGCAAGACAAGGTGCTTCCGGTGGTCCTATAGGGCCAACTTATGGTGGCGGCGGTGGTGGTGGTGAATTGGGTTACAATAATGCTGTATATGGATTCAGGGGCGCCAGTGGTGGTGGTGGTGGAGGAGGTGGGGGAGGAGGCGGTAACCCCGGTAACTCTGCCAACCCTGGTAATGCCGGTGGTACTACCACTTATAATTGCCAGACCGTTGCAGGAAACTACGCAGTGACAGTTGGTTCTGGAGGCTTTGTTAATGTTACGTGGAACCCTCAATAATGGACACAAAACTTAGAAAAGCAATTGATGCTCACAATACAAAAATGACCCTTGAAAGTATGGAAGGCGAGAAAGATCGCGCCCGATCGGTAACAGTCGGAACAGCTTTTGGGGGTGTAACCGAGATAGGAATGCGGTCACGTACCGGTACTTATGTTTGGTGTATATTACAACCTACAGAAGTTACAGAATTAATTCACCAACTGGCAGCTAATATTGGTTGCCATATTGGTATAAAGCCTCGTGAAGACTTTGGTAGCTGGAGACATTGGAAAGAAACCGATACTCCATTACTTGGAGGAGATGGTAGCGGGTGGGCACCTCACCCAAATCACCCTCCTATGGCTAAAATTAAACATGAAAATCAACCCGGGCTTAACAAGCCCTCAAGGAGTAACGAAGATGCTATGGCAACTGAAAAAAATATCAACCGGCGAAATACTAAACGAGCCGCAAAAACTACCTAACAACTGGGGTCCTATTTTTGGACTAGATGGTATTCAAGACCGTCTTGGTGATCTTTCATGGTTGGGAGAAGCATACAATGACCAGGGGTGGTTTGTTGTTGGAGAAGCCCCTGCTGAACCTGCTCAAGCTACTGCTGCTGAGCTGGCCTGGGATCGTGCTAAGAAGTTGTTATGGGAGTCTGATTGGAGTATGCTGTCAGATGTACCTATGACAGCTGGGGACAAAGTTTTATGGATTGAATATCGAAGAGCTTTGAGAGATATTCGTTTGCAATCAGGGTTTCCTTCTGATATTCAATGGCCTGTTAAGCCAGCTTAATAAATACATAGGCATTATAGCCATAATAATAAGGAATATTAATGCCTATAAAAATAAACAATACGACAGTTATTGATGATTCTCGTAATCTAACAAATGTTACAATGGGTACTAGTACTACTGTGGATGGTACCACAGCAGTAGGTTACCTGAGCGTACCTCAGAACAGTCAAACAGCTGCATATACTACGGTTTTAGCTGATGCAGGTAAATGTATTTTTCACCCAGCATCTGATGCTAATGCAAGAACATTTACTATTGCAGCAAATAGTTCTGTTGCATACCCCGTAGGTACAGTTATTGCATTTGCAAATATGACCTCTCAGGTTGTAACAATTGCTATTACATCAGATACGATGTATCTTGGAGGTCAAGGTACTACGGGAAGTAGATCACTTGCCCAGTATGGTATTGCAAATGCTCTTAAGATAACATCTACGTCTTGGATTATTACCGGTACAGGTCTGACCTAATATGTCCGGCATTCTTTCAATGCTGTCGGGTGGTACTTACAGTTCTGCCCCTGTTAATACGGTAGCACCAGTCGTATCTGGTACAGCGACTAGAGGTCAAACCTTATCTTCAACAACAGGTACCTGGACTGGAGCCCCAACTCCAACATTTACATACCAATGGCAGAGGAGTGGGTCCAACATCGGTAGTGCAACATCCAGTACATATACATTAGTTACTGCTGATGTAGGGTCTACAATTCGGTGTGTAGTAACTGCTACCAACGTTGTGTCTGCGGTATCTGCTAACTCCAATTCAACATCTGCAGTAGCAGCCGTTGTGCCAGGAGCACCAACTTCGGTATCTGCTACTGCAACAAGCTCAACCACTGCAACTGTTACCTTCTCTGCTCCTGCAGACGATGGAGGGGCAACGATTACAAGCTATACTGTATCGGGTGGGGGATCAGGATCAGGGTCTAGTTCTCCAATATATGTAACAGGTTTATCTCCTAGCACATCGTATACATTTAGTGTTACAGCTACAAATTCAGCTGGCACTGGAACTGCAGGTAGTGCAAGTACTATTACTACTAATGCTGCTACAGGGCAAGTTTTGTTCTCAGGTACTAATACAACTTGGACTGCGCCAGCAGGTGTTACAAGTGTAAGTGTGGTAGCAATAGGGCGCGGAGCAGGCCCAGGCGGAGCACTAGCATATAGAAATAATATATCCGTATCACCTGGAACTGCATATACCGTAAATACTCTTGATTCTGGATATTCTCTTTTTAAAGACACATGCACTGTTCAAGCTGGCGAAGGACCTAATGGACGAGTTGGCGATGTAACCTATAGAGGCGGTGCAGGGTGTGGTAGCCGCGGTAGCGGCGCTGGCGGGTACGCAGGAGATGGCGCAAGCGCTTCTGGGTCTAACAGAAATGGTCGCGCAGGCTCCGGAGGAAGCGGGGGGTCAAGCGCTAATTACTCATGCTGCGGTCAACCTGAAATCAATATTGCGGGCGGAGGAGGGGTAGGTGTATACGGGCAAGGCGCAAGTGGTGCTGGTGGTACTCTAACTGGTAATGGCAGATTGTCTGCTGGGGGCGGAGGAGGAGGTTCCGGAGGCGGGACTGGACTGACTACTTCATATAACACGTGCGTTAACGGAGGACGAGGGGTAAATTACGGAGGAGCTCCTGCGTTTACATGGGACCCTGCTCGAGGTTATCCAACTGTTCAGTGCTCAGGGTATGGAGCTGTACGCATTATCTGGCCTGGTACTACTCGTCAATTTCCTTCCACCGGTACAGCAGATCAATAAAATATAATTTAGGGAATAAAGATGTATATTAACGAAGCAACACTTGGTACTTTTATACACCATGCCGATATTAGATACGAACTTTGGAAGAACAATGAAGAAGCTCCAGCCGTTCTGACAGATGAGTACCTATCTTTAAAAGGTTATAAGTTAGTTACTGTTGTACCACAGACTTATAACCATATTACAGAGAAATTAGTTTCTCAGCCCCCGTTAAAAAACTCAGACGGTCAATGGGAAATATTACAAGTATCTGCTCCTGAGGACCCTGCTAACGTTGCAAATAACTGCCTTGGCTATAAAATTACAACGTTAACCCCTGAAATTTCGGCAATTCTTCAAGAGGCAGGATCTTACGAGCGCGTGGCTGCTGAGGTTGAAAAAACCCGTATAAACTCTCTTTGGTTTTCAGCAAACCGACTTGAATCTTATATACTTACCCCTACAGTAGTTGGTCTTATTACCCAAGGGGTAATTCAAGGTAAACCAAAATGTATTGCAGTTCAGGCATGGGTAAATGCAATCTGGGCAGAATATTATGTGCGTAAAGCATCTGGTTCTGATGATATTAATTATATACCTGTTGTAGGTAACTGTCCTCATACGGTACCAGAATTAGTAGCCGAGTTAGTTAATCTAAATTAACCTATTAACAGTGGTTTTGAATTTAGTTTGTATATATAATTGTATACATTATTTACAAGATATACTATGACAAAAACTTTACCCAAGAAGACATCTAAGAAACCAGTTAAGACAAAACAATCGGTTACTGAAGTAGCTCCAAATACTCAACTTCAAGTTGCACACCATTTTCCTTGTCCAATTTACTTAATAGACCGTCCAGATTTTTTAGAAACCGTTAGTGCTGTATCTGAAGAGAATCTTGAGATTTCTCGTAAAGAACGTGATCTCAATGAAATATACCCTGTCTATATGACGGAAAACTTCTTTGGAGATTCCCGTATGGCAGGGTTTTCAGAGTTTGTTGGTGCAACTGCATGGAATATTCTTAACGAACAGGGTTATGCTATGCAGGACATGGCTGTAGCATTTACAGAAATGTGGACTCAAGAACATCATAAGCATTCAGCCATGGATGCTCACGTACACGGGTTTGGTTCACAGATTGTAGGGTTCTACTTTCTTGAGACCCCCGATAATGGTTCTCATGTAGTGTTTCATGATCCCCGTTCGGCTAAAGTACAGATAGATTTACCTGAACGCGATATGAATATGGCTACCCCGGCAAGTAAAGCAATTAACTTTACCCCTAAACCAGGTTTAATGATCTTTGCTAATTCCTGGTTATCGCATTCTTTTACCCGTCATGCAGCAGATAAACCTATTAAGTTTGTTCACTTCAACCTAACTGTAATACCTGCAGCAAATAACACGTGTGATATTCCACCTCCTGCAGCAGAAATTGTATGAATACCTACCATATTCGATTTAATAAATCTAGAGGCGAGTCTGGGAGAGGTACTTTAGATCATGTGTGGCGAGTTTTTGAGGGTGAAAAAGAATATTTGTTTAAAAATATAGATATTACCGTACCGGTTAAAAGTGAAAAAGATAAGAATGGGGCTGACTATAATATTACATGTCAAGGTATTATGACTATAGATAAAGAGACATCTACTGCTATTATTAGATAATCTATAATATTAAACAAGTACAAAGGACCTTAGGGTCCTTTTTTTATAAATATACGATAAATATTGAGGAAAAAAATGGCAAGTATCTCAAATCTTACTATAGATCAGGGAACTACGTACTCGGTTTCTATTGCAGTTAACGACGATACGGGTTCGGCCAGGAATCTAACCGGCTATACAGGTCGTTCTCAGATGAGACGGTCCTACTATTCATCTTCTAATACTGCATTTACAGTAGTAATCACAAACCCTGCTAACGGGGAAATCACCCTTAACTTTACTGCTGCACAATCAGCCAACATAAAGGCTGGACGCTACGTCTATGATCTCGAATTGGTTAACTCCAATACATTAACAGTTGAGAGGGTAGTGGAAGGCATCGTAACAGTATATCCTGAGGCGACTAAATAATGGCAGTAACAATAAGACCATCTACCAATCAATCGATTGTCATTCAACCGGCAGCCACAGTTAGTTCTGTATCTATTGGTTCACCTGTTAACTCTTCTTCTATTGCGATGAACCAGGGTGGAACATCTCCATCAAGTTTAATTGTAAGAAAATCAACCGGAGGCACATTGACGTCTCTTGGTGATGTTAATACCTCTTCTGTGCAAGATGGATTTACTCTAGTTTATGATTCCGATACAAATAAATGGATAGCCCAGGCAGTGACGGCAGCAGTCACCGCTGTCGATGGCGGACGCTATTAAATAACAATAAGAGGATAGCATGGCTACCGGAACAATTATTCAAATAAAACGAACGGCTAATATTGCCGCTCCTACAGTAAGCGACCTTGCAGAAGCAGAATTAGCTTATTCACAAGATGCATCCTCTGACGGTGCAGGTGCTATACTTTACATTGAATCTGTAAATGCTAATGCGTCCCCGTCGATTCATAAAGTTGGGGGTAAGTACTATACCGATATTGTTGACGGGGCTACTGCTAACAATACTGCTGGTAACTTAGTTAAGAGAGATGGTTCAGGTAATTTTACTGCTGGTACTATTACAGCTACATTACACGGCCGGGCTAATTCAGCTACAATTGCCAATACCGCAAATACCCTTACCACTGCCAGAACGATTACCCTGGGTGGTGATTTAACCGGTAATGCATCATTTAATGGTTCATCGGATATTACAATTACAGCATCTATTGCTGCAGACTCCGTAGCACTAGGTACTGATACTACTGGGTATTATGTTGGTAATATTACATCTGGAACAGGAATTGCGGTAACTGGTGCAGCAGGTGAGAACGCTAACCTGACTGTTGCTCTGGATATTTCTGGTGTAGCTGCTGGTACGTACGGTAATGCAACCTCTATACCAACAGTCACAGTAGACCAATATGGTAGAATTACTTCTATCTCCAATAACACTGTATCGTTTAATACATCCAATCTTGGTACGCCAGATTACATTAATTTAACTAATGGTGTTGGTCTACCGGTATCAACAGGTATTTCTGGTCTTGGTGCTTTTCAAACCAACTTACTTGCTGCTAATGCTTATACATCTGTTAATGCTGGAACATATGGTAACACCACATACACCCCGGTAATTACAGTCGACGTGTATGGTAGAGTATCTAATGTTTACACGGTTGCAACATCAGGTACCAGTGGGAATACAAGTTCAGGGACCATTGGTTCATTTACTCGTTCAGGTAATACATTTACAATTAATGAATCTGGGGTTAATTTTTCTGCCAGCATCGCCGGTTCTGATATACCTGTTGGACCTGCAACACAGGGTAACCTAATTAGTAATGCTGTCTCATTAACAACTGGATCTACATTGTCAAATAGTATTGCACAATTAAATCAGGTACTCGGTAAACTGGTTCCTGCATCTCCTCCTGCATTCCCTTCTGGTTCTAATACCTTAACAATGAGTTCTGCTACTACTTCAAGTAGAATGGCTACAGGGTTTGCGCAATTTTATAATACATCTGCTAACACCACGGTTGCCGCAGGTACTACGATTGCTGCCAGAAGAGCAGCTGCATATGTAACATCAACCATTCCTGACTCAGGTCCTGGTGATAGCGGTACACTAACATTATTTTTAAATGACGTATCTGCAGGTTCAAGAGCTTTTACAACTGGTAGTGATAACGGCACCTATGGTGCTAACTTAGTTATTGCCGACAACGTAGATTATGCTACTAAGACCGGAGCTGCCTCTGGCTTCTGGGAAAGTTTTGATGCCTATGGATCAGGTGTTGCGCAACCGGGTTGGAACAGTGTTTACATAACTCATTCTGCAGCTGGTACAACAAACACTCTATCATGGTATTACGATGATAGTAATCCTGCTGCCCCGACGTTTGCTAATAAGACTATAACTGAGACTTCAAATACTAAGATATATTCTAGTACTGTTCCTCATTATACCAGCGCTACTACATTTACATTAGCTGCTTACATTAATAACTTAAGCGGTAATACATACCCAACAACTGATACTTTTGTAACCGGTTCATCCGGGGGAGCATTCCAGGCGCCATCTAGCATCACATATTCTACAGCCGGGGTAACAACACCCCTTGCTAGAAACTTGTATGTTAGTTCAGGTAACGTTGCAATATCCACAACCTCTTCTATTACAACCGGTTTTGGTTCTAGTGCAAGCGGGCCTTCATTGACCAGTACAAATGGCTATAATAGCAGCGGTGCTTCCACATTTACAGTATCTGGTACACCTACAATACTTTATAAAACTGGTACATCCAGTTCAATGGAAGAAACGACTCTTACCTTTGGTTCAGCAGTAGGTACAGGTTCAGGTCTTGCTGCACGTATTATTAATCCAGGTTCGACAGATAATCCTACTTTTTCTGCAAGCGCAACTACATTTAACAGCCAGTCTGGTACGTTACAGACCTATGATGCGACCATTGTTGGTGGTACTTTAAAACACGACCAGACTAATTATGCTTCTGGTTATCTACCAGTTGGGCCTGATTTAAGTTCAGGTCGCAGCTCTGCTCAATACTTTACATTTAGATTTGTAAGAACCTCGGTATCTAAGTTTAATATTAAATTTACAGGTACTATTGCCGGGCTCTGGGTTGCATTACCAGGAAGTGCAATTGATACCTCTTCTACCATTAATGGTTGGTTGGATATGAGTACTGCGTATGGGGGAGCAGGAGTTCCTGGCGCAGGAACCGGGGGTAACGGGTCTAATGGATGTGCTCTAGGTGGTGTTGTAACTTTGAATTCGTCAGTATCTGCTCACAGCAAGACATGTACATTTGGTACTGTCTCTAGCTCGGATACATCAACTAATGAAATATATGTGAGGATAAAATTAACAAGCGGGCAGACTGTTACTGCTCTCTCATTAGAAACAGCGAGCAATTAAATGGCAATTTCAGATACACAAAAAGTTGACTTACTTTATAAAAAGTTATTTGGCGCAACTAAAACTGATCTTGCCACTAATAAAAGCGCTAGTAATGAGGCGATAGCAAGCCCGGCGCTTATCCGGGGAGATACAGTCTGGGTTCAATCTTCTAGTATTCCTGCTACTGCAGCAGCGGTTGCTAACATTGTACAGGCATATCAAACAACTGCCAGGGTTCAAGCTAACGCTGACGCTACCACGACTGCTATCAGTAGCGTATATCCTACATGGAAGACAGGTTTAACTGATTGGATCCCTCCAGAATTCGGTTCTACTTATTTTGTTAAAGTGTATGCTGATACTGCAGGTACAGCTGATCCTACTGGTAATACAGCCCTATCCGATGCTGGTATTTCAGGGGTCGGGGAATGGTATTTTGATTATGTATCAGGGGTATTGAATTTTATCGGTGGGACGATTCCTGCCGCGTTAACTGCATCTAAAGTTATCTTTATTACCGGGTACCGTTATATTGGTACTAAAGGTATCTCGGCTTCTGCTTCTTCTAATGTTGCAAATACTGCCAATGCATTAACTACAGCAAGAGATATAGGGCTTTCTGGTGACCTAACTGGTAATGTGACCTTTGATGGGTCAGCTAACGTTACATTAGTTGCTACAATTGCTGCTAACTCTGTAGCATTAGGTAATGATACAACTGGTTATTTTGTTGGTAATATTACCGCTGGTTCAGGTATATCTGTTTCCGGGGCTGCTGGTGAAAATGCTAACATTACTATTACCAATTCCGGTGTTACCTCTATATCAGGTACTGCCGATCAAATAACAGCTTCTTCTAGCAACGGTGCTATTACATTAAGTTTACCTAATGATGTTACTGTTAATAACAACCTAACAGTTGCCGGCAACTTGTATATTAGAGGTACGGCTACTACTTTACAAACAGCCACCGTCAGTATTAATGACTCTTTGGTTAAGTTTGGAAATGCTAACCCAGGTAATTCTCTAGACCTTGGTTTCTTTGGTGAGTATACTAACGCAGGTAATGTCACATACGCCGGTCTCTATAGAGATCATAATGACGGTAAGTTTAAGATCTTTAATGGCTCCACAGTTAACCCTACCGGTAATACGATCGGTACTTCTGATTCTGGCTACACCATTGCATCCTTAGTTGCCAATTTAACCGGTGGTACAGTATCAGGTCTAACTGCTAACATTAATGTAAGTGATGGTGGTACAGGTAGAGGTACATTTACTGCAAATGGTGTTTTGTTTGGTAATGCTACTGGTGCATTAAAAGTAACAGCAGCAGGTACAGCGGGTCAAATACTTCAAGTAGGTGCTAACGGTGAACCGGTTTTTAACAGTCTTGACGGCGGAACCTATTAAAATAACGCCTATAAATATACTATAACGTTATTTTTTATGGGGTGATTATGGAAGATCAAAGTAAGTTTTTTAATGTAATTATTGATAAGACAAATCAAAAATTAAATTCTTTTCAGGCTCAAATCATTGTACTTGAGTCTCAATTGCAAATGGCTATCGACGAAAGAGATGCGTACAAAAAGTATGTAGACGGTACCGTAGGTAATAATTTAAGCCCTGAAGACTTAGATAATTTGAAGATTGAATTTTTAAATATGCAGGCTCAACTTAAGACCGCTCAAGAAGAAAATAAAGCACTTAAGAATCAAGTTACAAATTTCGAATCTAGTATTAATAATAGTACTAAGTTTATAAAAGATCAAAACGAAACCTTGCTACAAGAAGTCAGAAGACTTCAACGCCTGGTAGATGAGTTGTCATAAGAAATAATGGCAACAGATATCCAACTAAAACGGTCGTATACAGCTGGTTCGGTACCAGTTGCGGCTAATGTTTTAGTTGGAGAACCTGTAGTTAATCTTACCGATAAGGTAATTTATTCTAAAGACAATAGTGGTAATATAGTTGTTATTGGTGCAGGAACTACAAGTAATGTAATTGAAGGTTCCAATTTATATTTTAGTAATACCAGGGCTGTAGCCGCAGTATCTCCTTATTTAACTACTGCTAATATTGTTGAAGCTGTAGGGTTTGTAGGTGACGGGTACCAATATGCGTTTTCTGATTATTATATTAAAAAAGAAAATAATGTATTTTCTCAATACTATATAAATCATGGAACTACCGGTTGGGATAGTTATGTTTCAAATTATGCGGTCGTTGGTTATGCCGTATATGCAACAATTAGAGATGGGGCTGGTAATGCTACAGGCCCTAAATTATATTACGGTACAGTAACAAGTGTAGACACTTCTACATCGGGAACGGTAGACGGTTCTCGTAAATTTACTGTATCAAATCCGCAAGGTCATCCGGATTTTTATAATTTTGCTGATTATGATAAAAAAGGTACCTTATTTGAAATTTACCGTCCTTCTGATACGGCGGTAATGTATTTTACAAATGCAAGAGCAGTAGCTGCAGTAACACCGTACCTAAATACTAGTAATGTTACAGAAGGCTCTAACCTGTATTTTACTAATGCAAGAGCAAGAGCAGCCTTTACAGCTGGTACAAATATAACAATTGCAGATGGAGTTATTTCTTCTACTGCCTCGGGAAATAATAACAATTTTGAATTTGATTATGGCTTCATTTATGATGCTACTATATCAACTGCTATATCCCCAATCGATTACGGGTCTATTTAATGGCAATTCAAACACAATTTAGACGCGGTAATACGTACTCCCACAGTTTGTTCACAGGTGCATCCGGTGAGATTACTGTTGATCTAGATAAAAAAGTAGCCGTTGTTCATGATGGCGCAAGCGTTGGAGGATTTCCTCTAGCTTTAGCTTCTTTCCAGGTGCTGCATACAATCAGGCAAATACTGCTACTACTATTGCTGGGCTTGCTTACGCAGCAGCCAACGTTGATTTAAACTATACAGTAGCCGGGGTTACGGGTAATGTATCTAATATCCAGTTAGCTGCAGGTATTACCTCTTCTGGGCTACTAACTACAGCCAATATTAATGAAT
>Ga0214921_10003206_pt1 | contig 25319 bp, 24 predicted proteins | sample LL1505_MetaG_FD_177992 | JGI IMG/M metagenome (GOLD analysis project Ga0214921, IMG submission 177992) | Freshwater microbial communities from Lake Lanier, Atlanta, Georgia, United States - LL-1505 | ecosystem: Environmental > Aquatic > Freshwater > Lake | place: USA: Georgia | collected...
TAGTTCTTCCTATAGAGCCGTCGTAGACTACGACGTTGATAGGACGGGTGTGGAAGCGTGGTAACACGTTAAGCTTACCGTTACTAATAGCTCAATTGGCTTGATTTATGCACTGAAAAATTTTTTTGATACAAATTAAATGTTAACAATATTTATAAAAATACTTAAATTCTTCATTTAAATTTTCAATTCACATTAATTTTTTTAATTAATTAAGTTGTAAAAAATTTTATTGAGTTTTTTATCATTAACGTTAAAAGCTTTGTCATCAATTAAAAAATCAAATATCGGTTTTCCAAAAATTAAATCGTGATACTTCAGTCCCCAACTTCTTAATTGCTGGTCTGTTTTCTTGTAGTATTTTTTTTTTATAAGATTTATATTTCCTTGATGTTTTCCCATGTATCTGCCAGTAAATATTTTTATAACATGTCCTTTATCGAATAATTGATTAATAATTTTAATTTTAGATTTAATTGGCCTTGAATTTTTGTACTCAGTTCCTTTTGTTTTTGCTATTGTGTTGTCAATGTCAAAAATAAAAATTTTCATTAAGTAAGATTATATATTAATTGATAAATTTATAAATTGAATATAAAAATATTTTCAATATGTTTAAACATCTCAAAACTAAACCTTTTTTAATAGCCGAAATAGGAATAAATCATAATGGTTCTTTAAAAAACGCAAAAAAACTTATCGATTTAGCAAAAAAATATAATTTTGATGCAGTAAAATTTCAGAAAAGAAATCCAGAAATATCAACTCCAGAGAATCAGAAGAATTTAGTAAGGGAAACCCCTTGGGGCCAATTAACATATTTGGAGTATAAAAAAAAACTTGAACTTTCAGAAAAAGATTATTTTAATATTAACAACTATTGTAAAGAAAAAAAAATTCATTGGTTTGCATCAGCCTGGGACGTTGAAAGTCAGATTTTTTTAAAAAAATTCAACTGTAGATATAATAAAGTAGCTTCTGCGATGTTAACAAATATACCTCTTTTAGAAATAATTGCCGCAGAAAAAAAACACACATTTATATCAACAGGGATAAGCTCTATTAATGATTTGGAAAAATGTGTAAATATTTTTAAAAAAAAAAAATGTAAATATACATTAATGCATTGCGTCTCAATTTATCCCGCTCCTGAGGAAAATTTAAATTTGCTTACGATAAATCTTTTAAAAAAAAAATTTCACTGTAATATTGGTTATAGTGGGCACGAAAGCTCAGTCTCACCTTCAGTTTTTGCTTATTTTTTAGGAGCCACTGCAATTGAAAGACATATTACATTAGATAGATCGATGTGGGGCACAGACCAGGCTTCATCGCTAGCAGAAGATGGTATAAAAAGTTTAACATCAATCATTTTTAAAACTCCAAAAATCTTAGGCAAAGGAACGGTAAAGAAAACTAAAGCAGAATCTGAAATTATCAAAAAATTTAAATATTGGTAGTTAATAAATTTTTTTAAGATTATTTTTTAAATTTTTTTTATACTCTACCATTTTATCTTTGTATATTTTTGATTTATTGGTCGCAAAACTTATTACGAATCCAGCGCGATCGTAATTAGATTTATTGTAGGAGCTGCCATGAATAATTTCCGGGTGATGTATTAAGCAATCTCCTGAATTTATTGCAGGAAAGATTTTAGGAAAATTAAGACATTCAATCACCTCATCTGGAATTTTTTGCGATGATCCTTTCATGAAAGATATTGTATGTTTTATAGTACCCAATTTATGAGATCCTTTAAAATAACATAGCCCTCCATTTATTTTGGAAGATGCAGAAAGCGCAATCCAAACATTAGCAGCTTTTGCTTCTTTAATATTCCAATAGTAGTTGTCTTGATGAAAAGGACTTGGCATGCCAGTTTTTTTGGGTTTAAGAAAAAATTCTAAGTTTCTAATTTTTATTTTGTCCTCCAGTATGTAGCCTAAAATCTTTTTTAGCTTAGAATTATTTGCAATATTAATTAATTTTCCTTTATTGTAAAATTTTTGAATATTATGAAGTGTATTAATCTTTCCGTCCTCAGTTTTGTGGAAAAATTGATTATTTTTAGTTTTTTGAGCTTTTAATTTTATTACCTCTAATTCTAGAAATATTTCCTTAATTTTATCTTTTTTTAAAATATTTTTTATTATTATATAGCCGTTTTTGTTATAATTATCTTTGAGATTTTTTAAATTCATCCTAAACACTTTCTTATAGATTTTTATGAAATATGCAATAATTGTTCCAGCAAGAAAAGGTTCTCAAACTTTAAAAAATAAAAATTTAATCAACATAAAAAATAAGAAACTAATAGAATACACTTTTAAAGAAGTTAAAAATATTAGTGTTTTAAAGTTCATTTTGTCAGATCATCTAAAAATTAAAAAGATAGCAAAAAAATTTGGATTTATAACTGATTACATCAGGCCAAAAAATATATCTGGATCTAATACTTCTTTGGTAAAAACTTTATTGCATTTTTTAAAATGGTCAAAAAAAAAATATAAAATTGAATATTTTGTAATATTACAGCCCACCTCGCCATTAAGATCTAAATATGACATTTTAAAATCAATTGAAAAAGTAAAAAAAAATAAATTAACTTCTCTATTTAGTATTTCGGAATCTTTAGAGCATCCATATGAAACAATAAATTTATTAAGAAATCAAAAATGGAACTACGTTCTTCCTAAGGCAAAAAAATTTTATAGAAGGCAAGATTTTGATATAAATTCTTATTTTATAAACGGAGCGATTTATATTGTGTCTACAAAATACTTAAGTAGAAAAAAATGTTTAGTATCTAATAATCATGGTGTTTATGTTATGCCCAAAATAAGATCATTAGATATAAATGACTCTGAAGACTTGGAAATAGTAAAAAAAATATTACAAGTTTAAGATAATTAAGATAAAAAGTTATAAGTTATCAGCAAATCAAAAAGCGTATGAAAGAAAAAATTTTGTGGAGCGGAAGATCTCACAATTTCCATTCTTCAGAGATTAAATATATTGTTAATGCTATAAAAAACGCAGATCCTTTAACTCAAGGAAAATATTTAAATTTATTTGAATCCAGTTTAAAAAAATACTTAAATGCAAACAATATATTTGTAACTAATTCGGCGGCATCAGCATTAGAAATAATAGCTCAACTTATAAATCTCAAAAATGGCGATGAGGTAATAGTCCCAGCCCACACTTATTGTGCGAGTGCCATTCCATTTGCTAGGAATGGAGCAAAAATTATCTGGGCAGACATAAATCTTGAAACGAGAATTATAGACATCAATGATGTAAAAAAGAAAATCAACAAAAAAACTAAAGCGATAGTTATCGTTCATTTGTACGGATATGCGGTTGATTTGAACCCCTTTAAAAAGATTTTAGGAAAAAATAAAATTCTTTTAATTGAAGACAGTGCGCAGTCATTTGGAGCCGAAATAAATGGAAAAAAAGTTGGTACTGCAGGAGATTTTGGCTGCTTCTCTTTCCATGCTCAAAAGAATATGACAACTTTAGGGGAAGGTGGAGCAATGTATGTTAAAAGTAATAAGCTTGCTCTTAAAGTTAAAGGATTAAGACATAATGGTCACGCAAATTATAAAAAAAGAAAATATTATTGGAAACCAGCAATGGGTAATTTAATTGCTGACCTTAAAGATAAATGGCCAAATAAATTTACTTTATCTGAGCCTCAATGTGCTTCGGGATTCATTACTTTGAATAGAGTTGATCAGATGAATGATTTAAGGATTAAAAGAGCTAAATATTTTATTGAGTCGATTAATAAATTTACCAATAAATTAATTTTTAATTCTAATTTCAAAAATAGAAGACATGTTTACCATTTGCTGACTGCATATGTTCGATCAAGCAAATTATTTAATAGAGATTTATTAATTAAACGCCTGTATTTCCATTACGGGATACAATGCATTGTCCAATATTATCCTTTATACAAGTATCCATTGTTTAAAAGTAAAGGCTTTGGTAGAGCAAACTGTCAAAATACAGAAGATTTCTACAAAAATATGATTTCCTTCCCCTTTCATATTTGGATGAGTAACAAACAACTTAATTATATGATAAAATCCATAATAAAGACTGTTAAAGAATTAAGTAATAGTAAATTAAAATAAAAAAATTTTGTTAATGAAACGCACTCCAAAATCTAAAAAAACAAATAAGCCAATGAATTACGGAGATTATTTTATAAAAGACGGAAAGCATATTGGTGATTATGAGGGGGTTTATAGGAATTTCACCGACCCTTGGAATCATAAATCTAATAATCATCAGTTTTTAACCGATCGTTTAATAGCATTAAATTGGATGAAACGATTGAGAGCTGATTTTGGTTCGACACGAGTTGTTGAGTTTGGTTGTGGACTTGGTCACCTGACTAAGCCAATTAAAGACGAGAGCTTTTCTGTAGTCGGTGTAGATATAGCCCAGACAGCCATTGAGCGTGCTCGGACTTATAATCCAGATTGTCTCTTTATCAAAGGAAGTGTTTCCGATCAGTCAATTTACCAAACATTCCAACCAGACATAATTTACTTCGCCCATGTAACGTGGTGCATTTTGGAAGAGATAGAGGAAGTAATAGCGATACTAAAAAAGTATTCTATTTCTCGATCCTCAAAACCAGTATTTTTAATTCATTTACTCTCAACTTATTTGCCAGGTGTTCAGAAATATGGTGCCGATAAATTTACGAATAATAAGGAGATACTGAATTATTTTTCTTTCAAATATCTCGAATCTGGAGAAATATTTTTGCCACCCAATCCCAAAAGCAATAGTGTAGGAAATTTTCTCAATTATTTCGTTGCAAGAATTTAAATCAAACTTATTGTGTTGATTTTATTTATTTAATAAAGTTAATGGATATATAATTAAATTAATGAAAAAAAAAACTGCTTATGTAGGGCTAGCAGGAGACATTCTTCACCAGGGCCATATTAATATATTAAAAATAGCTTCAAAATATGGTGATGTAACAGTGGGTCTTTTAACAGACAAAGCCATAGCTTCTTACAAAAGAATTCCTTTTTTAAGTTATAAAAATAGAGAATTAATTTTAAAAAATTTAAAATTTGTAAATAAAGTAATACCTCAAAATACATTAGATTATTCAGAAAATTTAATTAAAATTAAGCCTGATTTTGTTATTCACGGCAATGACTGGAGAACCGGAGTTCAAAAAAAAACTAGAGATAAAGTAATAAGTGTTTTAAGACGCTGGGGAGGAAAATTAATTGAACCAGTTTACACAAAAAACATATCATCAACAATTTTAAGAAATAATATCTTAAAGACAGGAGTAACCTCTGAACAAAGAAAATCTAAACTTAAGCGTTTAATAAATGCAAAATTAATTGTAAGGATCATAGAATCCCATAGCGCATTATCCGCTTTGATTGTGGAAAATTTGAATTTATATCAGAAAAATGAATTTTTAGAATTTGATGGTATTTGGTCATCAAGTTTAACAGACTCTACCTTAAGAGCAAAACCCGACAATCAATCGGTAGACTACTCTACTAGAGTGAACGCATTGAATGATATTTTAGAAACTTGTTTAAAACCAATAATATTTGATGCAGATAACGGCGGAAGATTGGAGCACCTGCCTTATCTTGTTAAAAGCTTAGAAAGATTAGGAGTGTCGGCTATTGTTCTTGAAGATAAAAAAGGATTAAAAAGAAACTCTTTATTTTCACATCAAAAAATAACAGATCAAGAAACTTCAGTAGAATTTTGCAAAAAGATTAAAACAGCATCAGAGTCAAAAGTTTCAGATGATTTTTTGATTGTAGCTAGAATTGAAAGCTTAATTCTTGGAAAATCAATAAAAGATGCACTGTATAGAGCTGAAAAATATTCAATTGCAGGAGCGGATGCAATTTTAATTCATAGTAAAAAAAGTACTCCAAAAGAAATATTCCAATTTGCTAAGTTGTTTAAAAAAAGTAAATTTTTCAAACCAATGATAGCTATACCATCTACATATTCTAAGACTAATGAGAAAGAATTAATAAAGCATGGTTTTAAAATTGTAATTTATGCTAATCACTTACTAAGAGCATCGTATAAAGCAATGTACGATACAGCAAAAAAAATATTAATAAATCATAGAGCTTTTGAAGTTGAAAAAAATATTACACCAGTTAAAGAAATAATCTCATTAATTAAATCATGATTGAGGTAAATGCTTTATTTAATCTTTTAAGAAAGAATGAAATAAACTTTTTTACCGGCGTTCCTGATAGTGTATTGAAGAATTTTATCTATATTTTGGAATCTCAAAAAAAAATAAAACATATAATAGCTGCTAATGAAGGTAATGCGGTTGCTTTAGCAGCCGGCAATTACTTATCAACAAAAAAACCAGCATTAGTGTATATGCAAAATTCTGGACTAGGAAATGCTATAAATCCTTTAATTTCTATTTGTCATTCAAAAGTATACTCAATACCTTTAATATTAATGATTGGATGGAGAGGAGCCCCCAAAGAAAAAGATGAGCCGCAGCATCAATTGAAAGGAAAAATTACCCCTTCACTTTTAAAATTGTTAAATATTAAATTTACAATTTTAAATAATTTTAAAGATCTAAAAAAAATTAAAAATTTAGTTAATTATTCAAAACGCAAAAAGCGACCAGTCGCGTTCCTTATTAAGAATAATATTTTGCATATGAAAAATATTTTTAAAAACACCGATAAACCAAAAAATTACTTAACTAGAGAAATAGTAATAAATAAGATACTTAAAAAAATTAATAAAAATACAAAAATAATATCTACAACGGGATATACTTCTAGGGAATTATTTCAAATTAGAAAAAATAAAAACTATAAAAATGGAAAGGATTTTTATATGGTAGGTGGAATGGGCCATTCTTCTATGATTGCCCTAGGATATTCTTTGAATTCTAAAAACCAAGTTATATGTTTAGATGGTGACGGTTCTTTACTTATGCACATGGGTTCATTAATTTCAACAGGATTAAAGTCAAAATCAAATTTTAAACATATCTTATTAAATAACGGATCCCATGAGTCCGTAGGCGATCAAAAAATTGATTCATTTAAAGTTAGTTTTAAAAATATCTCAACAGGTTTTGGGTATAAAAATTATTATTTAGCAAAAAATAATTTATCTTTCAATAAAAATTTGAAATATTTTTTAAATTCTAAAGGACCAAGTTTTTTTGAAATCTATATTAAATCTGAAACTATTAAAAATCTTTCGAGGCCCAAAAATCTTATAAAAATTAAAGAAGATTTTATTTAATAACCGATAGTAAAATGGATTATATTCAAGAAGGAAAATTAAAGTATTTTATAAAAAAAAATAATTTTCAAAATATTTTGATAATTACTGGTCATAACTCTTTTAATTTTTCAGGATTTAAAAAATTAGAAATTTACAAAAATTTTAAATCCGTAATGACTATTCTTTATAAAAAAAAAGATATTCCAGAGATTAATGAGTTAAAATTATTAATAAAAAAAATAAATATTATTAATCCTGATTTAATAATAGCTCTAGGCGGTGGATGCGTAATTGATTATGCAAAATTAGCAAATTTATTTTATAATACTAAAAATTTAAAAAATAAAATAAAAAGAAGGGACTTAAAAATATATTCAAAAAAGACAAAAATATTAACAATTCCCACTACAGCAGGGTCCGGAGCCGAGGCTACTAGATTTTCAGTTATTTATATTGATAAAATAAAATACACAGTGGAGCACAGTTTGCTTAAGCCAGATTTTTGCTCTTTGAACCCAAAATTAGTTATTAACTCTCCAAAGATTGTTAGATCTTCCTCTGCTTTTGACGCAATTGCCCAAGCTTTAGAGTCACTATTTTCTAAAAAGGCAAATATTAATAGCTTGAAATATTCATTAAAATCTTTGCATTTTTCTATTAAATATTTTTTAGGATTTGTAAATAGTCCAAATCTTATTAATGCGGCCAAGATGACACAGGCAGCAAATTTTTCAGGCAAAGCAATCAACATTGCTAGAACGAATGCTCCACATGCATTATCTTATTTATTTACCAGCAGATACAAGATTCCACACGGCATTGCTGTTTCAATTTTTTTTGTCGAAATAATAAATCTTTATTATTTAACGGCAAAAAAAAATAATAATATAAATTTAATTAAAAAATTTAATCTATTATTTAAAGTAATTAAACAACCTGACATTGAAGGTTTCAATAATCTATTTAATAAATTATTAAAGGAGAGTGGAATAAAAGATTATTTAAGTAAATTTTTATTAAAAATCAGATATCAAAAAAAAATTAAATATTATTATAATTTAGATAGGTTAAAAAATTCACCAATTAAAATATTAAAAAAAGAAATTAATCGTCTTTACACAAATAAATTTTAAATACGATTGTAAATAAATAATAAAATTAATTAAAAAATATATTTACTTTTGTTATTATGATTAAATTAAAGTTTTTGATCTAAGAATTTAGGGGCAGAACTTCTTGTACATCTAAGCCTTGATCAAGAAAAATATTTCTATATTTTTGATCTAATAAATTAACATTAATTTCATTTTCGCTTTGAGTCTCATCAATTTTTCTAAAATTATCATTTATATGTCTAGAATAAAAATCAACCAAAGTTTTATCTTCGTTTTTTACAATTTCATATTGAAAAAAAATTTTTTGACATTCAAAATTTTCATAACTTTTTTGTCTAAATTTATTTATAGATGCCCTGTGCCAAGTATTATTATCCATAATAATAACATCACCTAAATTTAATTTTAAATTTTTCATTAATCGACTTCTTAAGTAATATTCATAAAAAAAATTAATTTTCATATAAATTCTTTTATTATAAAAAATGTTTTTTAAATTAAGGTCAATTAAGTTGACATCCAACCCATGACTATTGGGAATTTTTATTGCTGGGTACAAGTAGAATAAAACTTTTATAATACTAGATGATTTTTTTAGGGCTTCATAACTAAAACCAAATGATTGACCGTCCCTATGAACGTCAGCTCCAAAACCATTAATTTTGCATTGAACAAAATTAATAAATGTGAACTTTCCAACCTCTTCTTTTATTCTCTTTATTAGTTCTTCCGAAAATAAAATATTTTTTATTTCTTCCGAACACATAAAGTCATTATATTCTGGCATTTGCATTGCAAATTCACCATACGAATCTTTTTTTTTAACTATTATGGTTTTTTTAGATATTATTTTAATTTTTTCAATAGCCTCAAAACATATAGCTTTGGGAATTATATTTCTTATAACTTTGTACATAGTTTATTGTTATTAATAATTAAATACTATAAGAATTTGTAAAATAAAGCAAAAACTATAACTTCGTTCGTTTTTTATAAAATTTTTTAGAAAGGATCTATCTGAAAAAAAATTTAAATCCAATAATTAAATATTTTCTAAAATTAAAAATAATACAAAAAAAAAATATCTATATCTTTCATAAAAAGACTAGAGACAAAAAGATAAGAGTATTGAAAGATAGAAAAACTGGTGTTATTTTTTTAGAGAAAGCAGTAACTAATTACAAATATTATAAAAATGCTTACACCGACTATAATTTAAATTATTTTAATTTTAATAGTTGCAAATCAAGATTATTAAATGATGATAGTAGAAGATTTTTTCAATTTAAAAAATATATAAAAAAAAATATTTTAGATTTTGGATGTGGTTATGGAAGATTTTTAAATTACGCTAAAAGTATTTCAAAAAATGTTTATGCTTTTGAGCTTAGTCAGCATGCATTAAATTATATTAAAAAAAAATATAAGAATATTAATATTATACATTCATACAAAAATACTAATGTAAAATTTGATTTAATAACCTTATTTCATGTTCTGGAGCATACTCCATTTCAGGTTGATATTTTAAAAGATCTAAAAAAAATACTCTCGGATAATGGAAATATTATAGTTGAAGTACCAAGCGCACATGATTTTCTATTAAAATTTGACGAGTTAAATGAATTTAAAGATTTTACTTTCTGGAGTGAGCATTTGATTTTGCATACAGAGGCCTCACTTAAGTTGATTTTAAAAAAAAGTGGTTTTACCAAAGTAAAAATTATTCATTATCAAAGATATAATTTTAATAATCATTTAGGTTGGTTCATAAAAAAAACTCCTGGAGGACATGAATTCTTTAAAAAGCTGGGTGATCTAAAAATAATTGATGATTATAATAAGTTTATAATCAGAAAAAAACTTTCAGATAATTTGATAGCAATTGCATCTAAATAGTTTATTTTAGTATAATGAAGTCAGTATTTGATAGGAACGATTTTTATAATTTAAAATACGAACCAACATCTAAAAAAACTTACCTCAAGCATATTAATTTTGAAAGACAAAAATTAAGTTTTTATTTAAATATTTTTTCTAAAGAGTTAAATTTACTAAATAATAAAAATTATCCTAAAAAATTTTGGTCAACAATCTTGGATTTTTTTTTATTATATCACATTTCAATTTGTAGAGGATATTATTATTCAATTAATAAAATAAAAAAAAGTAAAATACACTATTTTAAAATATTAGATCCAAAATGTTACTACAATACAAAAAATATTGATGATTATAGAAATTTTTTTCAACGTTCAACATTAGGTGATGAGCAGTTTTTTTCTTTTTTTATTAATTTTTTTTTCCCAAAAACAAAAAAAAAATTATTTTATCAAAAAAAAAAACACCAAAAGACAATTTATAAAGTAAGAAAAATTGACTTTAACTTTATTATTTATAAAAAATTTATAAGTAAAATTTTAAGATATATAATTAAACCCACAGCAATTGTAACGGGTTGTTACTGGGGCGAGATAGATAAAGTCAATATTAATTTAAATTCAAATGGTAAAATATTATGTACAAATTTTTTTATCGCCCAAAATGATTCTAAATATGACTATTTTTTACGAAAAAAACTTTTAAATACCATTTTAATAAATAATAGAAATATATTATCTAAATTCGATAAATTTTTTTTTAAGACGATAATTTTTTCTATGCCAATTTCATTGTTAGAAAATTTATTCTTCCGTATTAATTTTACCGAGAAATTTCTTATTAATAATAAAAATATAAAGATTATTATAAATGAGAATTTATCTGAAGATAATTTATTGTTAATTGCTGTTAGCAAATTACGTTCAGTTAAAACTTTTTATATAGAGCACAATACTTTACAAATTCAGAATATAGGAAATATAATAAATCTAATAAAAGATAAGTTTGACAAGTACTTCACTCTTGGCTGGAAACATAAGAATAATTCTTTTGTACCCTCAGGTTCAAATTTTATTTGGAGTAAAAATATTTTTTATAAAGAATATTGTAAAAATTATTTATTTGTATCAGGCATGTCAGAATTAAAGCCTCCGTATCTAAGATCTAGTTACTCAGACTCTGGTGTTTATAATTCTAATAAATGGTATTATAATAATGTTAATTTTTTCAAATGTTTATCAGAATCAGCAAAAAATAACCTAGTATTTAAAAAGTATCCTAATACTTTTAGTACTTTGGTCCATAAAAATTATAAAAAATTTATTAATTTTATATCAGTGGAAAAAAAAATAAAATTCATAAAATCTGAAAGAATTGATATTACGCCAGGTTTAATATCTTCGGCAAAATTAGTTATTGTAAATAATTTATCAACTCCAAGTCTTCAATCTTTAATTTCTAACGTACCGACAATTATTTTTTATAATCATGAGCAAAATTATTTAGCAAAAAATTATAAAAATTTTTATTTGGATTTATTAAAAACAAATATATTGCATAAAAATGGACATAGTGCTGCTAAATTTATTAATAAATTAGTTGATGAAGATAAGATCGATAAATGGTGGACAAGTAAGGAAACGCAAAATGCCAGAAAATCATTTTTGAAAACAAATTTAAATTTATCACTAAATTTAAACAAATTGTTAATTAAAGAAATAAATACTTTATGTTAAACTTTATATTTTTTTATAAAATCTATTTTAAAATTTAAAACAGAAAAACTCTAAATTATTAACTCTGAAAGTTATATTATAGATAGAAAGTAATTACATAAGTTATAAAAAGCTACATTTGTAAAATTTATATAGATTTATTAGAATGAGTTAAATTTTCTTGATGTGCGTTTTATAGTCAATAACTTTTATTCCATATTTAATTTTTATGACAATTTAAAGAATTTATAAAGCACGTTATTTATTAATAAAGCTGTATTAGTAAGTAAAAAAAGATAAACTCATTTTTAAAATTTTTTTTATAATAAACATTACTTTGAAACCTTATAAATTGAAAAACAATTTTTTTAGTCACGCCGCAGAAAATAACCCTACTGTATTAATATTGTATTACATTGGTTGGCCATTGGTTATACTTTCTGAAAAAATTAAAATTCCCCCTAATTTTATAACATTACTCTCTTTATTTTTAACGTCTTTTAGTTTTTTATATTTAGCAAACTTAGAAAATCTTATTTATTTTTTTGTTTTTTTTTTTTTTTTCAATAATTTTAGATCATGTAGATGGTCCACTAGCAAGAAAAACTAAAAATTTTACAAGTAATATTGATCATAATTGTGACATCGTACGAATACTTATCATGCATTTGGGTTTATTAATTAAATTTAATTTTACTTTAATTTATTTATTAACAATTATTTCTATATTTTTATTTTTATTACACGAATATCTTTTTAATTTACAAAATATTAAAAGAAAAAAAATTTATAAAAATAAAATGGTAAGAGAAAAAATTTTTTTTATAAAATATACTTTTAATATATTTATTTTTGGTTCGGTACTGAAATTTTTCTACAGATTTTTTACTACATTACAAGCGCAAGCAGTGTTAGTATTTATTATTTCACCTATTAATATATTATATTGTAAAATAGTTTTATTTTATTTTATTTTTGTATGTTTTGTTAGTTTAATTAAGATTATCAGTAAATTAAAGATTACTTTATGAAATGTTTTATAAAAAATAAAAACATAAATTACTGTAAATTAGAAGAAATTTATAAATATAAGAAGAATTTAATTATAGCCAAAAACCATCATTTAAAAAAAAAAATATTATCTTGCGTAGAGTGCGGAGTTAGTTACTGCGATAATATTACAAATGATGTAATGAATAATTTTTATGAAAAGAATTACAATTTAGAATATGGAGATAAATCTTATAATAAGATAAGAAAAAATAAGTTTTATCGATTTAATAGTCGATTTTTATCCCAGGTCTTATTTTATTTTCAATTTTCTACATTATTTGCGAATATCAAAATCTTAGAAATTGGACCTAGTTATCTTGGCGTTTTGCCTACTTTAAAGTTTTTTCAAAAAAAAATTAATTATTCATATTTTGATCAGTTAGAAAGCAAAATCATAAGAGAGCATGGTGGAAAAAAGATTGGAAACTCTCTCGACTTTGCTAAATTAAAAAAAAAAAAATATGATTTAATATGGATGTCCCATGTTATGGAGCATTATATACCAAGTCACTTATCAAAAATCTTTATAAGACTTAAAAGTTGTCTTAATAAAAACGGAAGAATTTTTATTGAAATACCCAATGACATACTTTCCAAGTCATTTACTATGCCTCACACTTTATTTTTTACAGAAAAATTTTTAAGGAAATTTTTTATTAATTTAGGTTTTAAAATTATAGCTTTAAATGCAATTAATTTAAAATATAATAGACTCCAAAAAAAAGAAGTAAAAAATTATCTCAGCCCCAAAAAAAACTATTTATGTTTTCTTTATAGAAGATTACAAAATATATTGCCTGTTTATTTTCTTGAGAAGTTTTCATTTAATAACTTTATAAGAAAAAGTCCTTACACAGACATGCCTATAATAAGAATAATTATTGAGAAATAAAAAAAAAATTTTATGTTTTTAAATATATATTCAAAGTTTAGATCTTATAAGTTTCTTAATATAAATGATTTTGTATCTATAATTATTATTTTATTATTATCTTTTATATCAATAATAATCGAAGGGCTCACCATAACTTCAGTTCCTTTATTTTTTTCTAATATTTTTCAGGATATTAAAATAAATAATCCATTATTAACTATTTTATTAGATTTTTTAAATAAAAATAATTTTTATAATTTGGTAGATATTTTTTTAGTTATTTTATTTTTTTTTTTTTTAAAAAGTATTTTTTTATATTTTTTAACTGTTTTAGAATTTATTTTTTTAAAAAGATTACGTCTTAAAATTTCAAATATTTTGCTCGATAAATTTATTAATAAACAGTTGACGACTAATTATAAAGAGAGTTCTTCAACTAAAATATGGAAAATTGAATTAATTAATAATTTTACATTCACGATAGCAAATTATGTTTCCTTTTTAAGAAATTTTTTTTATTTAATTATAGTTTTACTTACATTAATTTTTTTTTCTATGAAAGAATTTATTTACTTTTTTTTATTATTATTAATATTTTTATTTATTTTTTATAAAATTTTTAAAAAGAAACTATATTTAATTGGAAAGAATATTATTATATTTACTGATCAAAAGTTTAATATCGTGCAGAATATATTTGAAGGCTTAAAGACTATTCTAATTTTTCAAAAACAGGAATATTTCAAGCAAATATTTAACAAGTCTAATATTGGTTTAGAAAAAAATAATCAATTAAATACAATAATTTCTTCATTTCCTAATCATTTTTTTGATTTTTTTACAGTTTTAATTATTTTTTTAATTTATTTTTTTATTTTGCAAAATAATTCCTCTGAAAACCTAATATATGCGCTTGGATTAATTAGTTACGGACTTGTTAGAATTGTTTCTATTTTAAAGACGTTAAATCAAAATTATTTAGCTATAAAAAAAAACTCATATTCTGTAAAGGTTTTGTTAAATGAGTTGAATATTAAGAATATTTCTAAGAAAATTGAAATCACTAAATTTTCAAATAATAGTAATAAAAATATTATTGAAATTAACAATCTTAAATTTAATTATAATTCTAAAAAATATTTATTTGAAGATTTGTCATTTAATTTTAAGAGAAATAATTTTTATGGTTTGTTTGGTGCTAGTGGATCTGGAAAATCAACATTTTTAGATATTATTTCTGGAATTTATAGTTTTAATTCTGGATCAATTAATGTTTATTGTAATAGAGACAAAATAAGCTATGTATCCCAAGAGTGTTTCATTTCACAAGATACAATTAAAAAAAATATTGCATTTGGATTAGATGAAAACGAAATTAATTCAAAAAGAATTAAAGAATCTATTAAAAAAAGCCAATTATTTTCTTTTATTAATAATTTACCAAAAAAATATAATTTTGAATTGTATAAAAACGGCACAAATATATCTGTCGGTCAAAAACAAAGACTTGGTATTGCAAGATCATTATATTTCTATCCAGATTTATTAATTATGGATGAACCAACAAGCGCTTTAGACGAAAAAACTGAGATTAATTTTATTAATTTGCTAAAAAAACTTACAAAAAATCTGACCATAATTATGACGACACATAAACTAAATCTTAAAAATAAATTTGATGAAAGTTTATTAATCAAGAATGGAAAAATTATAAAATTTTGATTGTAAACAATTTTTTGGTACAATGTCTGTAAATTACTCAATATTAGTCCCAACGTGGAATAAATTAGAATATCTAAAAAATACTGTTGATAGTATTATTAATCAAGATTATGAAAATTTTGAGTTAATAATATGTGATGATTTTTCTACTGATGGAACTTCTGAGTACTTAGCACTCTTAAAAGACAAGAGGATAAAGCTTGTTAAGCCTCCATTCAAATTAACCCAGACAAAGAATTATGAATTTATATTGGGGCACGCAACTGGAGAATGGATATCAATAATTGGTGATGATGATGGTGTCTTGCCAAATTTTTTTAGGATACTAGATGAAACTATAGAAAAATTAGATTCAGAAGTTGAGGCAATTAGTTCTAAACCTGCATTTTATTACTGGGAATCTGTAAATGATTTGTATGGAGATAGAGTAGTAGATTACCAAAATTTTTTTGAAAAAAATAATATAATTAGCTCAAAAAAAAATTTATTTTATGCGCTTTTGGGATGGAAAGACAGAACAGATCTGCCCATGATATATACATCCGGCCTTGTTAAAAAAACTCTTGTTGATAGAATTAAAAATAAATCAAATAATTTTTTCTTTCAATCAATAGTACCAGACTATTATTCTATGGTTGCGATATTATTTGAGACCAATAAATTTTTAAGATTAAATCAACCAATATTCTGGGTTGGTGCTTCTTCTAAATCTACTGGAAAAGGATTGAGGATTTACCAAGATAATATTGAAGAAAAAAATGCTTCATATATAAATAAAAATTTATTCTTGAGTAAAGATATAAATATTTCATTGCATCAGACCGGTATTCCTTCGTTATATTTCTATGAATGTATACTGAAGCATCCATATATTTCAAATTTTTGGCGAAGTAAATTTATAAAAAATTTAGTATTAATTTCTTCTTTAATTTATTTTAAGAATAAACTTATGGATCAACCATGGAGAGTTAAAACTAATATTTCATTAGCAGAGTTCAAAAAAATAATTCAAAAAGAACTTTCATTTAGTTATTTTGTTAAATTTTTAAATATTCCCATTTATTTACTAATATATTTAGGACAAAAATTTTTTAAGAATTATTTAATAAAAATTAAAAAAATTAAAAATTATTTTAAAAAAAATATTATAAAATCTAAAAATATTGTTTTAGTTTCAAAGGATAGGAAAAAATATTCTTCGATAAACGAGTGTAATACTTTTATAAATTTATTAAATAATTATAAAATTTGATTAAATGCAAATAAAAATAGGAATCGTTGGAATGGGAAATATATTCCAGAAGCATTATGCTGTTATTAAAAATAACAAATTTTTTCAGATAGTAGCTTTATGCGATCGTAATTATAAAAATAAAAATAAAAATTCTTCAGTCCCATTTTATTCAAATATTAAGCAGATGCTAAGCAAGAAAAAAGATATAGAACTTGTGATTTTGCTGACTCCTAGTGGATTGCACTTTAAACAAATTAAAATGTGTTTGTTGTACAATAAAAATATTATTGTTGAAAAACCAATATGTTTAGATTTTATTGAATTAAAAAAAATAATTTCTCTTCAAAAAAAAATAAAAAAAGAAATATTTACAGTTTACCAAAATAGAAAAAATATTTGTATTGAAAAATTAAAAAATTATTTAAATAAAAAAAAAATTGGTAAAGTTTTCTTAGTTAATTCTAGTTTAACATGGTCTAGAAATAAAAAATATTATCAAGAAAGTAACTGGAGAGGAAAATGGAATGGCGATAGAGGGGCGATATGTAATCAAGGAATTCATAATATAGATTTAATGTGCAATTTATTTGGCGATGTAAAGCATGTTTATACTCAGTCAGAAAGAGTTCTAAGATATTCCGAATGCGAAGATACAGCTAGTTCATTAATTAGATTTAAAAATAATATTTTATGTAATATGAATTTTTCTACAGCTAGTTCAGAAAAAAATTATCAAAATTCAATTGAAGTCTATGGCACAAAGGGAAAATTTTTTATAACAGGAAGGAACTTAGATGTTGCATATTTTAATGATAAATTAATATGTAAAAATAATAAGAATTTGTTCCAGTTTTTTTATAAAGATGTCATTAAATCACTAATCTCAAAAAAAATAACAAACAGCAACTCTGCTATATTAGCAAAACCTTCAATTAAATTAATGAATGCAATGTATTTATCATTAAAAAAAAATAAGGTGATAAATTTAAGCAAATAATAATATTTTAAATATTGTGAAAATTTTCTTTATATTAAATGCATATGAAGGTGTAAAAAAAATTGTAAATTATTCAGACACTTATGAAGTAAATAATAAAAGAATCACAAAATTTGTAAAAAGTTGGCAGCAAGAATTTTACATTTTGGCAAAAAAAAAGAATAAGTGTAAAATTACTTATCCAAGTATATTCACAGAGTACTTTAATAAAAAAAAAGAAAACTATTTAGATTTTCTAGACAGCGAAATTAGAAAGTTTAAACCAAATATTATTTTTAGTTCCATCAATACAAATGACATTAATAGGATAATTTCAAATAATAATTCTGAAAAATGTAAATCAATAATTTGGCACTCTGCTTTTATTAATAGAAGTGAAATTATTAAATTGAGCACCAAGTATAATTATCTTTTAACTGATAATTCAAAAATTAATAGGATGTCTAATTTAATTAGTTTTAAAAATTTTTTTTTAATGGTTTCGATTCCTAGAATTATAAATAAAAAATTTAGCTTTCAAAAAAGAAAAGATGCTATTTATTTTTCTGGTAGTTTGTCTAATAAATTTTATTATAGAAATAGAATATTAAATTTTCTTGCAACTTATGAAAAAGTTTTTTTTAGAATTAGATATATTCCTGAAAATTACAAAATATTAAATTATCTTAATAAGTGGCTTATAATATTTTTTCCTAAATTGGCCAATTATTTTTATAAAAAAAAAATATTACCATTAACCAATAATTTAAAATTTTATAATAAAAATGAATTACACGGAAAAAATTTATTCCATGAGATGGCTAATTTTAAATTTACTATTAACTGCCATTCAGATTTTGATAGTAATTGTGCTATAAATATGAGGGTTTTTGAGTCATTGGCCTGTGGTAACCTATTATTTTCTGATAATCATATTTTTATGCAAAATTATTTTATAAATAAAAAACATTTAATTTATTATAGAAATCAAGAAGATCTTAAAAATAAAATTAATTATTATAAAAGTAATCTTAATGAAGCTGAACAAATTGCTTTTAATGGTCATAAATTAATATTAAATAAGCACAATTGCCATACTCGCTATAAAAAATTTGAAAAAATAATAAAAAGTATAAATAATAGCTAATTATAGTTCATTCATAAAAATCTTTATTAAGCTATTTTTTTTAATGCTAAAAAATTATTTGTTATATTTATTATTTGGTAATCGTTATGATTTATTGTTCTTAAAAATAAATTAATCCCATTAAGATTGTTATCATGTAAATCTTTAAATTCTCTCCAAAAAACTGAGTTAATAATAAAAATTCCACTTATATTCAAAATTTTCCATGCGTTTATACAATCAAGCTTTACATCTTTAGATTTATGAGATGCATCTAAATATATAAAATCGTAATTCAAATTATTTTTTAAAAAAAATTCTTTTGTTGTGCATTTAATTTTCCTAATTTTTTTTTTAAAAAATATTATATTCTTATTGAAATATTCCTCTGCTTTACAATTAAAATTTTTAAATTTACTTTTATTCCAACTATCCACGCAATTTATTTTCCAAGTTTTATTAAATGTGTGGAAAAATAAAGTAGAATGACCTTCATAGATTCCTAAAATTAAAACAGATAAATTATTTTTACTTTTATAATTTTTTTTTAAAATATTGTGAAAAATTGGTATTGAGTATTTTATATTATTTTTTGTAAAACCAAAAATTTTTTGATTTTTTATTAAATTTAATAAATTTTTTTCAAATCTTTCTATAACTTTATAATTTTTTTTTAATCTAATTGAATTTATCAAAAAAAATATTAGATAGTTAATAATGATAATTAAAGGTGTTCTTATTCTTAAAGCATAAATGCTATTTGAAATTACACTTATCATAAATTTAACTCTTTTAGTTTAGAAAATTCGATTATTGAATATATTATTTATTTTATGGAATTAGTATTTATATTACTTTAATATATTGTTTATGAATAACTTTTATTTAAAAAAATCACAAATCAATAAAATAAAATTTGGGCAAATTGGATCCAATTGTAGAATTTCAAATTATGTTACTTTTATTTATCCTAAAAATATAATTCTAGGTAAGAATGTTAGAATTGATGATTTTTGCGTACTTAGTGCTTTTGAAGGAAAAATAATAATCGGAGATGATACTCATATAGCTTCTTTTACATATATTTTGGGAGCTTCAGGTGTTTCGATAGGAAATAATTGTAAAATATCTCAGGGGGTCAAAATCTATTCAAAATCTGACGAATATAAAAAAACTATAAAAAATCAATTTTACAAAAAAGTTGTTATTGCTGACAACGTTATTATTGGTTCCGGTTCAGTCATTCTACCGGGCTCAAATTTGGGGACCTTTTCAAGGGTGGGTGCTTTGACTTTAGTTAAAAATAAAATTCCTAAAAATTCTTTATTTTATGGAAAAAAAATAAAAAGAATCTATTAATTTTTTTTATAAAATTCTTTAATTTTATTTATTACAAATTTCTGTTGTTTATAACTGAGACTATAAGATGACGGTAAGGATAAGAGTGTATTATATATATTTTTTGAAATTGGAAATTTTTCTGAAACATTTTTTATAATTTTTGAATCCTTGTAACATGGCTGTTCATTAAGTGGTAAAAATGAATCTCTTGTTTCAATATTATTTTTTTTAAGAAATTTTTGTAACTTCTTTTTTTTATTAGTAAATATATTTGAAAACCAATGTACAGGTCTGTTTCCATTAACTGGTTGCATGAAATGTATATTGTTGATTAAGGAAAGTTCTTTTTGATAAAAATTAAATATTAAAGATTTTTTTTTGATAATTTTATTTAACTTTTTTAGTTGGATATTTCCTATAGCAGCTTGTAATTCTGTGAACATAAAATTAAATCCAATTTCTTTATGTTTAAAAATACCTTTTTTCAATCTACCATGATTTTTAAGTTCATAAATTTTATTTCTTAAATTTCTATTTTTTACCAATATAATGCCACCTTCTCCGGTAGTTATTAATTTATTACCATAAAATGAAAATCCTCCCATAAGACCAAGAGTTCCTAAATATTTATTGTTATAGGTGGCACTAATTGCTTGAGCAGCATCTTCAATAATTGGAATTTTGTATTTTTTTGAAATGTTAATTAATTTTTTCATATCACAACAATGACCATATAGATGAACAGGGATTATTGCTTTTGTGTTTTTGTTTATATATTTAATTATTTTATTTAGATCTAAACTCAAATTATCATTTTCAATGTCACATAAAACGGGTTTTGCTCCAGCTAAAATAATAGCATTAGCCGTTGCAACGAACGTTAAGTTGGGAATTATAACTTCATCATTCTTTCCTATCCCAAGTGCTTTGAGACAACAAAAAATTCCATTTGTCCAATTTGAAATTGATAATGCATAATTTATTTTGTAATTTTTTTCAAAGTATTTTTCAAATTTTCTAGTTTCAAAATTTTCAGTTAAATATTTTTTTTTCAAAATTTTTTTTAGATATTCACCTTCGCTATTATCGATCCAAGGTTGAATTTGAGGTATCTTCATTTAGTAAAAAATTTTATTAACATAAAAATTCAATCTAATTATTCTTACTTATGTCTTTTGACGACTCTAAAAATATCTTTTGAAGTTTATCAATTATTTTTTTTGGTTTGAATTCATTTAAAAAATATTGATGGTTATTTTTAATCATTTTTTTTATAATCTTAGAGTTATTTAATAGTTTTATTTTTTTATTAAAGTCATTTATATCTGTAACGTCTAAACCAGTAACTTTCGATTTTAACTCATTACTAAGCACATGCTTATTATAAATTACTGGTTTTTTAAAAAAAAAAGCTTCGTACAACGGGAAAGTGTGCGGCGCTACTAATGTTGGAATAACGACCGCTCTACAATTTTTGTAAAGCAAACATAGTTCTTGATCAGTAACATAATCAAATATCTTAAAATTATTATATAAATCATTAGTAAAAATTAATTTTCTGACGCGACCCATGTTACCTTTATCTGCCCCAGTAAATACAATTTCAAAGTTTAGTTTTTCTTTTTTTTTAATATTTTTAATTGCATTAATTAAATATTCATGGTTTTTATGACTCCAAAATTGAGCAGGGTATAAAAAATAATTTTTATTTTTTGAATATTTAATTATCTCATCTTTGCATTTCTTAATATTATTAATTTTTACACTTGTGATAGGTGGTGGAAATTTAATAGAGGTAATTTTTTTAGGATCAGTATTGTACAATTTAATAAATTGCTTACACATACTATTGGTTGGGGCAATTATCTTTTTACTGTCAATAGAAGCAAGAGTGCAGTCTCGGTCTCTTTGTAAAGATATATTTTTTTTAAATTCAGGTAAATACTGAAGATATCTATGCTCTAAATCAAAAACTGTATAAATATAATTAATATTATTAAAATTATTGATCAGTCTAGAAGAGTTCAAAAAATAAATTAAATCAACTCTCTTTTTGTTAAGTAACTTATTAAAGGGGTATTCAATCTTTATAAATGAAAATGTATTTATCAATTTGTTTAAAAGTCTAATTAAAATATTACTCTTATTATATAATACGGTATTTATACTTAACTCTTTATCTAGTGCTTTTTTTGCACTAATAGTGGTTGCTATATAAATAAAATTAAAATTTTTTATTTTTTTAAGATAATTACAAATGCTAACAGCCATATGAAATTGACCCCCGGATTTAGAGGTAATATCCATGACAACAGCAATATTAATCATTTATTTAATTATTTTTATCGGATAAATATATATCTAATATTTTTTTGTTTAGTAATATTATTTAGCTTAGCATCAAAAATGTAACATTTTAATATTTCTAAAAAAAATAAAATATAAACTAATAAGTTAAATAAACAATAATCTAATAATTGTTAAATCAATATGAATGTAAAGTTTTTTGATATTTATAAAGCCGCCCCAACAAAAAAAAAAATTTTTCTTTCTATTATAAAATCAATAAAAAATAATAATTTCATAGGTGGTGAAGAAGTAAAAAAATTTGAAGATAATTTCTCAAAATTTATAGGCATAAAAAACACCATAAGCGTTGGTAATGGGACAGATGCTTTAGAAATTGCTATTAAATCATTAAATCTTAAGAAGGGAAGTGAAGTGATAATTCCAGTAAATACTTGGATATCAACAGCCGAAGCGGTAATTGCAAATAACTTAAAATTAAAATTTTGCGATGTTAATTTAGATGACTATACAATTAATATTAAAGACTTAGAAAAAAAAATAAGTAAAAAAACTAAATTGATAATACCAGTGCATTTATATGGAAATGCAGCTGATATGAAATCTATAAACAGAATAGCAAAAGAAAGAAATATATTCATTTTAGAAGACTGTGCTCAAGCACATGGGACCATGTTTAATGGAAAAATGGTAGGTACTTTTGGTCATGTAGCAACATTTAGTTTTTTTCCAGGAAAGAATTTAGGAGCATTTGGAGACGCTGGGGCAATAGTTACAAATAATTTTAAAATTTCGACATATTGTCGTAGAGATAAAAATCATGGCAGTTTAGCTAAGTATGATCATAAATTTTCTGGAAGAAATTCAAGATTAGACACTATTCAAGCTGGAATTTTAAATTTAAAATTATCTAATTATAAAAAAGTAATAAACAAAAGAAGACAGTTAGCAAATATTTACTATCAAGAATTATCAAGTTTAAGCAACGTTAAGTTATTTAATATTAATAAGAATAGTTTTTCTACATATCATCAGTTTGTAATCAGAACCTCCTCGAGAGATGAATTGCAGAAATACTTATTTAAGAAAAAAATTCAAACTATGATTCATTACCCTTATATGTTAAATGAATTGCCTTTTTTTAAAAAAATAAATTCTGGTAAGTTAATAAATTCAAAAAATTTAGGGAATAAAATATTAAGTTTGCCAATTTCTGAAGATCACTCTGTTAATGAAATATTTTACGTATGTAAAACAATTAAAAAATTTTTTAATCAATAAAAAATATTTTTTTAAAAAAAGCGGATATTTAATTAATATGCAATCAAAAAATTTATAAAGAGTATCTTTTTATTATTTTAGGGAGATCTAAAATAAGATTTGATGATGGAGAAAATTTAAATTCTTTTTTTATTTTACTAATATTTATAATTGGTTCCTTAATAATCTTTTTTTGATTTAGATATAAAATTTTGCAGTTAGTTAAAAAACTTATTTTTTTGGCAATTTTATCTAAAGATATATTTTTTCCTGAAGCTACATTATATACTTTATCTTTTCCTTTATGAATAATTTTCATAACTAGTGAGAACGTATCTTCAATACTCAAAAAGTCCTTTGAACAGTTTTTATTTATAAAAATTTTCATAAGCTTTTTTTTTATGGCATCCTTAATTAAGGTCGGAACTAATAAAGTTGATTTAGGATTAAAACCATAAATATTTGACAATCTAGCAATTTTAATTTTTTTATTCTTTTGAGATAATAAAAAAGATTCAGCGCAAATCTTTTTTATGTTGTAATAATTATCTAAATTTGTTGGATTTATTATTAAATTAGAATTTTCTTTTGTAATATTTAGATTTCTGTAAATTCTTGATGTAGATAAAAAAGTAAAGGATGAATAATTATTTTTATTTATGATTTCTGGTATGTAACCAAGATTTGCGTAATAAGAATTATAACTATCATTTAGCCAGTCATCACTTCCAATACAATAAACAATGTGTCCTAGATTTTTTTTAAAAATAATTTGACCTTTTTTAGGTAGTATTAAGTTTTTTTTAAAAAGTTTATTTTTAAAAAAAGATCCTATAAATCCAGTGTGGCCAAATATTGTATAAGTATTTCTTTTCAATTTATTAATTGGTCTGGCCTTCTCCATGATGGTCTATTAATTAAAGCTTCTAATAATCCAAGTACTCTGAAACTATATATTTTACTTTTATATTTATTAAATAATGAATAAGATAACATTTTAATTATTCCTTCCATTAAATCAGGTATAATAATCCAAAAAGTATACAAAAAACCATAGTATTTTTTATTTACGTAAACTTTGCCCCACATAAGATGCCAGTGTCTTATATGCATAATTTTATTATTAATTGCTTCATCAGTAGAATTAGCATCGTCATGATTAACTTTAATATCTCTAATTAAAAAAATATTTTCTTTGAGTTTATTGCATCTTAGGCAATATTCAGTCTCATCATAATAAATAAATATTTTTTCATCATATAGCCCAACTTTTTTAACTTTATCCATATTAAAAAGAAAGAAATGACCATGGGCTATTTTCATTTTATCAATTTTTTTATATCTTCGATTTAAAAAAAAATCTTCCGGATACTCTCTTTTATGGTGTGGAGAGCATAGTATTATGAAATTTTTAATTTTATT
>Ga0214921_10003207_pt1 | contig 25312 bp, 16 predicted proteins | sample LL1505_MetaG_FD_177992 | JGI IMG/M metagenome (GOLD analysis project Ga0214921, IMG submission 177992) | Freshwater microbial communities from Lake Lanier, Atlanta, Georgia, United States - LL-1505 | ecosystem: Environmental > Aquatic > Freshwater > Lake | place: USA: Georgia | collected...
CCCCGGCGAATCCGCAGGCGCTTGCGGCCATCGCAGGCGGCCACCCCCCAACCATCGGGGCCACAACGGCTGCGGCCTTTTACCTCCACCAACAGCAGCCGATCTGGTTTCGCCAGCAGCAGGTCAAGAACTGAACCGCCCCCAAAGGCATTCAGTTGTACCAAGGGATTGGGCCTGGAATCCAGGCAACCCTAATGCCCTTGGCACCCAACCCCAGCGCCTGCTTCAGCACTACTGAAAGCCAAGGCCAGAGGGTGAAACGCACCACCGGTTAGCCCCCACCAGGGGCGCCGATCTTTTCCGTGCCATCAACAAGCAATGAACAAATCCCATCAAGAGAAGGCATTTGGCCAGGAGGGCAACCGATGACCCTCACCCGTGAAGCTGCCCAGCAGCACTACCACCAGGTCCAAGACCTTCTGATCGAAAACGAGCGGCTACAGCAGCAGGTCGCCCACCTGCAGCACCAGCTCGACCTAGCCCGCCAAGTTGGTGGAGCCCTATCCCCCGAGCTGGCCAAGTCCTGGTTGCCGGGGCTGGCCGCCTGCGATGGGTGGGACAGGCTGCCGGTGGGCAATGTCTTTGACACCCGCTGGGATAGCGCAGCTGGCGAAGCCAAAGGGTTTGGGCTCAAGGCTCTTGTCCTTGATCTCAGAGCCAGGCCCGCCAATGCTTGGGACCGCGCCATCTGGGATTCCGAAGAGCGCCGCCGGGTGGCAAATGGCGGTGGCATTCCTGCACGGCCAGCACCTGATCGGGTGCAGCCAGTGGAGGCCACAAGCTGGTTGCTGAACCAGCGCCAGCCTGGCCTGGGTGACAGCTTCACCGCCCTCACTAAAGGCTTGCGCGGTCGCTTGCCCGTGGTGATCGAAGCCAGCTTCTTGCTCTGGGGTGATCGCGCTGTGGCAATGCTCAGCACCGATCCAGTCCAGGTGGTGAAGACCCTGCGGGCTGAGGTGAGACGGGCGTCAGAGGCGACCTGGGCAGCCAGCTGGCAGTTCCTGACCGACCTACAGAAGGCCAAAGCGGTACAGCCCCAGGCCCGCCAGGCCCTCGGCGTTGGCCCTGATGCCACCGCTGATGAGATCAAGCAGGCATACCGCCAGCTGGCCCGGCAGCACCACCCCGATGCCGGTGGCGACCCGGAGCAGTTCCACCGGATTCAGCAGGCATATGAGGCGCTGGCCTCAGCCGCCTGACCCACCCCCTGGCATCAGCCAGTGCTGTGTAAGACCAGGCATTTATTCACCCCCATTCATCAACGCCCCATGACTACGACCTACAGCAACATCGCCCCATCCGTTGTTGAGCAGTTTCGCTCGGAAGGTTGGAGCGAATTGGAGATTGAAGAACTCAACGCTGAGTGCATAAGAGACGAGCGGTTCATCAGCTTCATCTGCCGCACCATTAAGGAGCAGGGGGCAGAGGAACTCCAGGCCTCAGCCGCCTGACCCACCCCCTGGCACCAGGTGCGGCTGAGTAAGTCCAGGAATCCAATCACCCCCGGCCCTGTAACCACGGGGCTGGGGACATAACAAAAACCTCATCAATTCCAATGACATCATCATCAACGCGGATACCAATCAATCCAAAGGTTCTGGCTAACAAGCTGAACACAATCAAGGAAGACATTTTGGATATAAACGAAGATCTGAAAGAGCTGAATGCTGCTTACTATTTGCCGCAATCAGTTCACCCATTGTTGATTTCTGCTATCCGGCAATCGGGGTTTGCGGCTGATCACATCAGCAATACTTTGCTTGTGCTGAATAACACCACAGCCCAGGAGGCAGGGCAATGACTGGTGAACAACGGAGCATCGAACACATCAAGGAGCGCATGAAAGGTATTGCCACCCGTGGCATCAGGCAGACCTTGCTCGGCATTCAGGATGAGCTGTACCTGCTCTACCGCCTACTGAGTGCAGGGATCAGCAGTTCCACTGCAGAGGTTGACGCCGCCTACGACAATCTTGAAGACGAGAAAACTGCAAAGATCAACTTTCTCAGCAAACAGCTTTGCTCAATCCAATCAACCATTGGCGTTGCCACCTGTGCCCTGGCATCTGTCTGTCTTGATAGCGATCTCCGCAATGATGCATTCAAGAAACACCACGAGACAGACATTGAGCCAGCCCTGATTGATGTCTTGGTGCATCAGCCCCAGTGCCTGGACGATGCGGCTGCCGAGATTGCTATGCAGCAGGGCGACAGCTCAGCCATGGCAACCCTGCGGCGGCAGTTGAACAGCCTCTTGAAGGAGGAGGGCCAAGCCGATGGCTAAGACCAAGCGCAACCCAGGCATCAACTGGGGCTCCCCCATCCAGGAGCAGACACCACGGCAACAGGCCCGGTTCCTGCTGCTGGTGGAACAGGTTGCTGCCATTCGCAAGGGCTTCTCAGCCGACTGCAGCCTGGTGGCCAACCCCGTCACCCAAGCTGTGCTGGAGGTGGCCGGTGTTCCACTGGAGCTGCTTGATCCCAGCGCCGGGTTCAACTACCCCGGCCAGCTTGATGAGGTGCTCAAGGCCCCCTGGAAGGAGAACAAAAAGCACCCACACTTTGCGGTGATGGCTCACACAAAGGATGCCCTGTTTGAGTTGAGCTACGCGGTCAGTGGCTTGCAAAGCTTGAAAGACGAGCCCCCCACCTACGCCAGCGAGAAGCGTCTCAGCCAAGAGATCAAGTACCTGATGGATGGGCGGCTGCCATCGGTGACGCTGGCCTATAGGCACCTGATCACTGATTACGCCAAGGCATTGATCAGTAACGGCGGGAACTTCAAGGGGGCTGGCCTGTGGTTCGATCCCACCAGCCTGGCTGCTATTGGCCAAGCAGCTGCTCCTGTAACGGCTCAACTAAAGGCCGAGGCCGATGCGATTCGTGCTGAACGCCGAGCTGAATACAAAGAACGCTTTGGCCATCAACCATCCACTGGCGATGACTTTGCTGATTTGCGGCAGGGCTCCTGCGAAGCCTTTGGCATGACCATGGAGGAATGGTTTGCCAAGAAGTATGGCCGCTATTTTGGCCCTCGCTCTGACAGCAGCATCGGCAGCCCAGGTGCCCCATCGCATGCCGACTACCGGGCGCTGGGGCTAAGCCCTGGGGCAAGTGAAGCCGAGATCCAGGCTGCATTCCGAAAGCTGGCCAAGCAGCATCACCCTGACGCAGGGGGTTGTGCCAAGAAATTCCAGATGGTGGCTGAGGCCTACAATCGCATTAAGGAGGTAGCGAAATGAACCCAATCCTTAACACCGTTACCACCTTGGTGCTGCGCTCCAAGCAGATTCAAAGCTGATGGCTTACATCGACAAGGGCAGGAAGGTTGGCGGCAACAAGCCCTAAGGCCACTGGAAGGATCCAGCCAAGGTGATCGCCGAATCAAGGCAGCTCGTTGCCGCTTATAGTGAGTCCTGCATAAATCACGCATTGCTGGATGCCTAAGGCCGCAGTGGTTTGGCAAAACAGATCAATTATTACGGTGACGTCTACCGGATCCGCCGGGAGCCTGGTTTACCTGATGGGCGAGCTCACTGCCGCGCCTGATTAACAGCTAACATTGGTCAGCGCGGTGTAAGTTCAGCCCCTATCAACAACCTCAACATCATCAAAATTTCTAATCACGTGTAGCTCAGATCACATCAGCTACAGTTTTACTGCTTTGTGCTAAAATTTAGTAATTTAAAGTGGGTAACGCTTTGGAATTGTATTATGTTGGTGACCTTTGCTATTTGCTAAAGGATGATTGGAATGAGATCTGTGGTTGCGTTCAGCCCATGAATGACAAGATTGTTTTCACTTTGCAAAGTGGATTAGTGATAGGATTTGTTTCTATTAACGATTACCATCTGGATTCAGACAGTGGACGGAGATACTCTTCAGATAGCGGCAGCATAGGTATTGTCAAGTTGAAAGATTTATCTGAGGAGCTGCAGCAAAAAGCCAAAGAAGTCGAGGCAGAGGGGCTAGCACATTGCATTGAATTGTCTGATTTTAGCATTGAGAACTGCATAAATGTAGGACCAGGAGGATTGTACCTTGGCGAAGGTTTTGACGGTGATTTTCCATATCCACCAGAGCTCGACGAAGGAAGGTTGCTATGAAAATTAAAAGATGAAATATCAGGGTAGCAGATTTAAAGATGTTTGCATCAAAGAGCAGCTAGAGGAATGTGAATGGAATCTGCAAAATATTGTCTTAATACTAATGTAGCAACAGATAGTATCGCCCTTTTAAAGTAAATGGGCAATTTTGACTCATGTTTTAATGCTGTACTCTAATATTGTATGCCACAAAAAGTCTTCATATAACTAAGAAATTTGGCAGATTAGATAAGCGCTGCATAAGAATGAGTCAAGAATTGAATACGCTTTTTTCTGTAAATGGACTAGCCAAGAGGCGTACGTTACTGGAAAGCTCTGATGAAACAAGACTGCTATCACCACCTCTCTCATTGTCGCCCCATGTGACAACAGATCCATCATTTTTTTGAGCCGCAAACGACCTGGCATTACCGTAAATATGACTTATATTTCCCTTCAAATCGGAGGATACATTGCTACTGTCACCACCATATTCCGGGTAGCCCCATGTGGCAATGGATCCATCACTCAGTACCGCACAAACAGCATAATAATTTGTAAAAATTTTAGAGCAACTTTTTGAGATACTACTAATAATACTGCTGCTCTCTTTGCACGTACGATACCCTCCCCAGGTTACCAGGATTCCATTATTTGTAACTGCCACAAAGGAATCATGTGTTGAATATATTTTTGCAATATTGCCAGCAAGCATTTTAGCCACGCTGCTGCTATCGCCTCCATTGTTTTCATTACCCCATGTTACGACAGATCCATCACGCTTAAGCGCCGCAAATGCATAGCTATTTGAGTAAATTTCAACCACATCTGCTTTCAGCAAAGAAGATACTCGACTAGTATCACCACCCCATTCTTTGTCCCCCCAAGCAACAACAGATCCATCACGCTTAAGCGCAGCAAATGCACAGTTATTTGAGTAAATCTGCACGACATCAGCTTTCAGCAAAGAAGATACTTGACTAATGTCACCGCCATTATTTTTGTCACCCCAAGTAACAACTGAGCCATCATTTTTTAGAGCCGCAAATGCGTAGTCGGTAGCAGAAATGGTTGATACATCATTTGCAATTAATGCAAATACACTGCTGCAATCACCACCATGGTCTGGGTAGCCCCAGCTGACAACAGATCCGTCGCTTTTGATAGCGGCAAATGCGCTAGTTGAAGAAAACAAATGTTTAACATTGTTTCTCAGCTTTTTGAAGACATCGCTGCTGTCTCCACCATTTTCCTTGCCGCCCCAGGTGACAACAGATCCATCTTTTTTTAGAGCCGCAAATGCTTTCTGTGAAGAGAAAATGTTTATAACATCACTATTTATTTGGTTGGCCACGATTGCACTGTTCCCTCCTCTGTCTTGATTTCCCCAGGTAACAACAGAGCCATTTTGTTTTAGCGCTGCAAATGCTCTATCTGAAGAGAAAACATGACAAACGTTACTATTTATTAAATGTGACACAGCGTGACTATCGCCTCCGTAGCCAGGATCCCCCCAAGTTACAACTGATCTGTCTCTCTTAATTGCCGCAAATGCTCCAGTATTATTCCATTCAGATTTGCTGGAAAATGGCGAACCGGTCATTAAACTTGCTCTAACTATTTGTATTTTCTCATATTATAAGTAATCTGTCAAGAATTTATCCTGGAACTCTTGTCGTAATCATTTATAATGGATCAATTTTGGATGACCTAGACAGGCCTTGCTAGGCATATTGCTTAACCCAAAACCCATATCTTTGGCATGGATTTCAGCAGCTTAATCATGGGCAATGAAGCTCATAAAGTATTGTAATCAATTTATCCACGCTGCCATAGAGAGTGTTTGGTGTTGAGCAAGAGGGATGATTGACAATCCCTTCTGAACAGTGTAAGCTTCAAGATATTGACTTTTGCTAGTTCATGGAGGCGATTAATGTTTTCTGAAAAAGTAAAAACCGAATTAGGATTGTATGTTTACCGGTTAATTGACCCTAGAAGCGGTCATACTTTTTACGTAGGAAAGGGGAGAGGGAACAGAGTTTTTCAGCATGCCCAAAATATACTTGCTATAGGTGATCTAGTTGAGGACGAGAAAGACTATCTCAACAGCAAGGCCCTAAGGATTGTCGAGATAATTAGTTCCGGGATGGAAGTTCAGCATGTTATTCATCGCCATAAGATAGAATCAGAGCAAATCGCCTACGAAGTAGAGGCAGCTCTTTTGGAAGCCTACGAAGGACTTTCAAATATTGCCGGTGGCCACGGTAATAATGACAGGGGTTGTGCTCATTCGAGTGAATTAGTTCGCAAATATGAAGCTAGGGAACTTGTAGCACAGGACCCTATTATTTCATTTAGCTGCGGAAATGCTATTCGCGAGAGAGGCTCGGCTCTTGCGGCATGTCAGTTTGCGTGGAAGCTTAACCGCAATAAGATTAAATCTCGTAAATACGCGCTTGCTGTTGACAGGGGATTTGTTGTTGATGTGTTTGAGATTCAGGAGTGGTTAGAGGCTACACCTGAAAATTTTCCAGGTTTTAGTTTTCCGATTGATCCCGGCGAACTAGATGAGATGCGCAAGTTACGTACTGGATTTAAGGGGATACAAGCTCCAAAGGCGATACTTAACTTGTATCAATTTACGCGACTGCCAGGAACAGGTGGCCAAAATCCTGTCCGCTACTTTGATCCTGGTGATCAGATTCAGTGATAGATCGCAAAATCACCCCCAGTCAGCTCTCTCTCTTCAGCCTTAGCCCGGTTGTAGGGGCATGGTGGGAGGAGCTTTCAGCACAGAAGCTTTTTGCAGGCGAGAAGCCAGCGCCATCTGCCCTAGATCAAACACTTTTTGCAGATGGCCTGCGCCATGAGCAAGTGCTGCTCACCAAGCTGGAGGGCCAAGGGCATCGAATAGCGCGTCTACCCGGCAAGCAGAACGCCAGCGATTACGAAGCCACCAAGGCTGCCATGGCTGAGGGGTTCGATTTCATCCACCAGGCCTCGCTCTGCAACGACGAGATGCGCGGCTCTGCTGACCTGTTGCGCAGGATCGAGCAGCCATCATTGTTGGGTGCTTGGAGCTATACCCCGATTGAGTGCAAGCTCTCCTCCAAACCCAAAACCACCTTCCTGGTTCAGGCGTCTGCCTATTGCGAACTCCTCACCCCCCTGTTGGGCCAGAGACCCGATCGCTTTGAGCTCTATCTCGGTGGCGGGCGGTTCAAGAGCTATGCCACAGATCAGTTTTGGGCTTGGTATCAACTCCTACGCAGCCGCTACCGCGACTTCCGCCAGTCCTTTGATCCCGGCGCTATGCCCGAGGACAGCCCTGGGGATCACAGCAGCTGGACGGTTTTCATCGAGCAGCGCCTAGAGGCCAACCGCGATCTGATGCTGGTGGCGGGCATGCGCCAAACCCAACGGCTCAAGCTCAAGGCCGCAGGGGTGAACACCATCGAAGACCTGGCTGCCCAGCCAGCGGGTTCTGCCATCGCAGGTCTTAATTCAGAGACTCTGCATGAGTTGCGGCAGCAGGCAGAACTCCAGCTAACTCCTCTTGATACCAATGGCCGACCGGCTTACAGGGTGCGGCCTTTGGTTCAAGGCAAAGGTCTCACGGCCCTACCAGCGGCAGATCCAGGCGATCTCTGGTTCGACATGGAAGGCTTCCAGGATTCGGTCGCTGCAACCAAGCTCGAATACCTCTTTGGCGTCTGCCACCGCGACAAGCCAGACGGCAAACCGTTATTCAAAGCCTGGTGGGCCCATCACCCCCAGCAGGAGAAGAAGGCCTTTGAAGACTGGGTTGATTGGGTGGAGCAGCGGCGTTTGCGCTATCCACGGCTGCGGATCTACCACTACGCCAGCTACGAGAAAACAGCGATGCGGCGCCTGGCGCAGCAATACTCCACCCGAGAAGCGGTGATTGATGAGTGGCTGCGCTCAGGTCTGCTTGTTGACCTGCTGCCAATCGTGACCAGCTCGATTGTGTTGGGCGAACCCAGCTACTCGATCAAGAAGGTTGAGCACCTTTATATGGAGAAGAGGGAAGCCGAGGTGACCAATGCCGGCGACTCGGTGGTGGCCTACCTCAACTGGATGGGTTCAGAGGAGCCGCCTCTGCCAGGTTTTTTGCCAGAGGGGAGTCCCCAGCTGCTCGCGATTGAGAACTACAACCGCGAGGACTGCGAGTCGACGGTGTTTCTGCACGACTGGCTGCGGCAGTTGCGCCAGGAGCAAGGGCTGCCAGAAGAGCCGCTGGAGCAGCTGCTCGATGAAAAACCAAACAAAGAGCCCTCTCCTTTGGAGGTTCTAGCCAGCCAGCTGATTGCGGAAATCCCTGAGGCTCTGCAGAGCGATCCACCTGCCAATGCCAGTGACGAAGTGCTCACAGCCCAGGAGCAACTCGGACCTAGGGGGTTGAGTTGGCGGGTGCAGCGCCTTCTCGCCCAGCTTCTTCCGTTCCACCACCGAGAAGCCAAGGTGGCTTGGTGGGCCTATTTCGATCGGCGCAACAAGGCCCAACTCAGCCCAACGGAGCTCGTCGATGACGGCGAGGCCATTGCATCTGCCCAGTGGCTGAGCGTTCAACCCCGCGAGAGCAAGCGCACTGGCGCCGACTTCCACACCTTTGGCTTTGATCCAAGCCAGCCCCTCAAGCTGCACGCCGACCAAGGGGACAGTGGCCTGAGCCTGGAGATCCCTGAAACGGGTCTCAAGCTGGCCGTTGACTCCCTCGATGCTGAGCGGGGCCGCGTCACCCTCAAGTACCCCTGGAGTAAGCGCGATCAACGTCAGGCCAATGGCCTGCCCGAGGGCATCCCCAAGGGGGCAACCTCCTTGATCAAGGTGCCAGCCGACATCAGCGAGAAGCTGCGGGAGAGCTTGTTGGAGCAGGCCAATCAATGGCTAGACGCCAGGCCGCCAATCCCTGTTGCTATGCAGCAACTCCTGGAACGGCGGCCGGTGGAGGGCCTGGCGGCTCTCAATGCGGCGATCGAAGCGGAGCCGAATGCCGTGGCAGAGCAGCTGGCGGAGTTTCTGGTTAACAACTCCGGTTGCACCATGGCCCTGCAGGGACCGCCGGGAACAGGGAAATCCACCGTCACAGGCGCTGTGATCGCCGAGCTGGTGGCCAAGGGCAAGCGGGTCGCCATTAGTTCCAACAGCCACGCAGCCATCAATAATTTGCTGCTCAAAGCCCAGGCCACCTGCCAGAAGCGGGGATTGGGCCAGGTGGTGGTGAAGTGCAGCAACAGCAAGGAAGAGCCAACGCTTGCCGAACGCGGTATTTCCCTTGTGGCCCCAGCAAAGTTGGACGAGGGGATGGCTGTGGTGGGTGGCACCACCTGGATGTTCTGCCGCGAGGAGCTCGCTGATCAGTTCGACCTGCTCGTTGTTGATGAAGCCGGCCAAATGTCCCTGGCCAATCTATTGGTGATGGCCCGCTGTGCCAAAACAATCCTGTTGGTCGGCGATCAACAGCAGCTCGCCCAGCCGTCCCAGGCGGATCACCCTGGGGATTCGGGGCTTTCCTCTCTCGAATACCTGATGCAGGGGGCTCACGTGGTGCCACCTGATCGCGGTGTGTTCCTTGGCACGAGCTGGCGGATGGAACCGACGCTTACAGCGATGGTTTCGGAGCTCTTTTATGACGGACGCCTGCGGGCCCATCCGGCAAACCAGATCAATGGGATCCAGTGGAGCCAACCCTGCTTAACCGCGGCCGGTAAAGAGTTGCTCAGCCAAGGGCTTGTGTTTGATCCAGTGGTCCACAGCGGCTGCAGCGTTTGCAGTGAACCCGAGATTGAGCGCATCACCCAGATCGTCGATCACCTGCTGGGTAGCCGCTACATCCGCGCGGAAGCAGGGGGCCAAAACCAGGGGATCATTGGCCCTGATGACATCTTGGTGACCGCCCCTTACAACGTTCAGGTCAACCGCCTGCAACAACGGCTTCAAGGCAAAGCCCGGGTGGGCACGGTGGACAAGTTCCAGGGCCAGGAAGCCCCTGTCGCGATTCATTCTCTAACGGCAAGCGATGGCGATGCTGCACCCCGCGGATTGGGTTTTCTCTTGGAGCCAAACCGACTCAACGTTGCTATTAGCCGAGCCCAGTGCCTTTCAATCGTGGTGGGATCACCAGGCTTGGCAACGGGCATAGCTAAAAGTGTGGAGGAAGCGGAACAGATCAATCGGCTCTGCAAAGTAATGGCCACTTGAACACCGGAAATAAGTCAGTACAAAGAAGATCTAATGCTGTGTCTTATTAAAAAATCGACTTTAATGCCTAGGCAACTACAATATCATTGCATTCAAGCCAACGGGTCTGATCCATGCGCCTTAACTCGATTGAAGAAAGAGATGAAGCTGGGCAGGTTATTGAGCTAATCAAAAGAACTATATTGAGCTTTCGCCCAGACAGGCCAGAGGACGACTGGATGGAGGCATACGAACTACTTGTCAAAGCACAGGAAAGCCTAATTAAAAACCACTTCTATTCCGAGAAGTTTGACCCTAAACTTGCTGCATACTAAAAACGGTGATCCCCCGTTTTCAGGAAACATGTCACACCTGTTATCTGTACTCCAGGGGGCTTGATGGAGCAGATCAATGCGTCGATACGGCGAGGCTGTTCAATCTGATGTTAGGAGAAGGATAAGCCCGCCCCATAGGGAAAGCCTGGCTCAGTTTGCCTAAAACATGTCATTTTAGGATTATCGCAATGATTCACAAGCTCCCCCATCTCCATCCCCGTCTAAGTAGGTATGACCCTGCTTAAGCAATTCCTGGGCTTTGCTCCAGAAGCCTATTTCCCTGCATCGATATCGTTTGGAACTTGGAGTAGATACTGTCTTACTAGATGGTGTAATGACTCTGGTATTAGGGTTTCTCCTCTGATGCCTGTAGTCCCAGGTTCGTTCTAATCCACCAGGTGTGGACCAGACGCCAAGCCCCTTTAGTCGAGCTTCAGATTCCAAGCGAGAGTAGCTCGGTTGACGTGCCCCCCTTGTTACTCCATTTCTTATTAGAACTAATGCGCGAATGAATCTAAGGAAAGATGAAGCATCACCAGTTGCTGGATCGATCAGCGGCCGGACTGGCGGGTGTTCGCTTGTTCCATTCCACCCTCAGCCACCTTTTGAGATCCAACGCAGCCGAATAGATTTCAAAACGCCTTTCATACAGACCCAGCTTTAGATTTCTCGTTGAGATACCTTACTGTAGAAAAGCAAAAAATGCCAATAGCCAGACCGGCTTAATGCCACCAATAAAATCAATTACCCCTTCCCAGGCCCAAAGGATTGCCTTTCTCAGCTGTATTGGATCTAGCACCGCAAAAACCCTAAGACTCCGTGACCAATTAGTAGCGAGCTGCCCCAACTACTCCTCCAGTCCCTTAAACACCGCATCCTCCGGATCCTTGTAGAACTCAATAGAGATCTTGGTCCAGAGATCATCGGGTAGGTCGTTGAGACTGCGGCGGGCTGAGACGGGCATCAGCAACACTCTGGCCTGTTTCTCTACGGCCAGTTCAGCGATGGCGACGGCATTGGGGATCATCTCGACTGAGCCACCGAGGTTCAGGGAGCCCACAACGATGGTGCTGCCGCGGGTGTTGCGGTCGAGTAGGCCTCCGACCAGGGCCACCATCACCGGCAGGCCAAGGCCAGCACCGCTGCGGTCGTTGTCCATTGCCCGCAGTTGGATGGAGTACTCATGTCCGCGCGGGTCGCGGTCGCCCACAAGGCTCTTGGCGCGGGAATACAAGTTCTGCTCGCCCACCTTGGTGCTCTCGCGGAACGCAGGAGGAACTGGCTGGTTGAGGATCTTGACCCCACTACCAGGGCCGACGGCTACTTCAACCCGGTAGAGGCTTGCACCGGTTTCGCCGGTGCCGGGGCTGATGGCCCACACCTGGCCAGGCGGCAGGGGGTCGCCATCAATGGCATCGTCGCTGTGGAGCTCAGGCGTGGCTACGAACTTCTCCACCCCGTCGAGGCCGAGGGTGTAGCTGAAGTGGGTGTTGCGGAACTCGCTCTTGAGGCAGCGCTTCTGCTGTTCCTTGACACGGCGGCGTGATTCCAGCGCCAACCGCACGATCCACTCGAGATCCTCGCCTGGGATCTCCATCTCCGGGTCGGGGAACAGCAGCTTGATCAAGGCGCTGACTGTTTTGTTGACGCCCTCGATATCGCGGCCACTGAGGGCACCACCGAGGTGGATGCGGTTCTGCATGGTGGCCAAGCGGCTGCCATCGCGCAGACGGCTCCAGCATTCGCTGAGGAAGTCACTCACCAACCCGAAGTGACTGCTGAGGTGCTCATTGGGGTTGAGCTTGGGGAAATCCCACCCTGGGGCGTAGGCGTGGATGCGGTCCTGGAAGGCTGTGTCGTCGCGCATCTCACGCGGCAGCGGGCTGAGCAGGTGGCCGATGCGTTGCTGCTGCTCCACGTCGACATCAAAGTTGCCGACCATCACGATGCCGCCTTCGGCGCGGATGCTCTCCTTGCCGCGACTGAACTCCCCGGAAGCCATATAGCCCTTGAGGATGTTGACGCCGTCCTTCTGATCGAACGACACGCCCGCCACCTCGTCGAAGCAGACCACGTCGTACTGGCAGACCAGGCCGCGTTGGCCATTGCCGTTGTTGACGAACATCTTGGCGACGGTGGCCTTACCGCCCGAGATCAAGTGGGAGTAGGGCGAGATCTGCTGGAACAGGTGGCTCTTACCTGTGCCGCGGGGCCCCAGCTCCACCAGGTTGAAGTTGCGCTCCACAAAGGGAGCCATGCGCAAGAGGGCCACCATCTTGGCCCGTTCATCGAGGGCATTGGGCTCCAGACCGATGGAACGGATCAGGAAGTCGCGCCACTCATCTGTGGTGAAAGCAGCTCGGCCCTTGGCCAAGATCCCGAGCACGTTGGGGTTGGACATCTGGATCGGCCGCAGCCCGGCGATGCGAAACGGCCGGCCGTTGCGCTCCTGGGCGATCACCGGGTCGTATTCGAGCGTCACCTCGGCGTAGAAGCCATCGGTAAGCATGCGCTCGTTGGCGCGCACCAGCTCGTCGTCGATCTGGGCATCCTTGATGGCGAGGCTGGGAACCTCTGCCGCATAGGAATCGCTGCGGGTGTCGAGCCGGGACCGCACGATGTCGATGATCTTGACGCTGCCCTGATCACGGGAGCGGGCCTTGAACAGCTCTTCTTCTCCGGTGCGCACCGTGCGGCCCTGGAGCTGCTTCTCCACGATCTGCAGGCCTTCTTCTATTTCTGCTGGATCGGTGCTGGCGCAGTAGCGGCCCAGCAGGAACTCCACCACGTAGGTGGGCACCGGGTACTGGCGGGAGTATTTGCGCACCAGGTCCTTGCGAACCAGGAAGCCATCGAAGGCCTTGGCACCGAGCTGATCGAGATGGTCCATCTCACTGGTGGCGGCAATGTCGGTGCTGGTCATGCGTTGTCTCCTCCCACCACGGTGCGGCGTTGGGCTATCACCCGGCCATCAGGGCTCAACAGCACCGCCACCACCGCTGCACCTTCCAGCTCGTCATCTTCCACCAGCAGGCGGGCGCCGCCATCGTCGATCGGTTTGGCCGTGGTGGCCACCGATGGGCCGCCAGCGGCTTCGCGGCGCAGATCAGCTGACATGCCTGCCGGGCCGCCGCTCACCTCGAGGTTGCAGCGCAGGCCCTTCCAGTTGATTTCGGTGATGGCTGCGGCAGGGGCGCTGGGCGCTCTGCCAGAGACCACCAGCACGGGGGTGAGGCACTCCTGCAGGCTGATGCCGCCATGGGCATAGGAGTAGCTGCCCCCTGTGTTGAAGCAGGCGACGCCGTTTGGGGTGGCGAACTGCTCGCTGGGGTTCCAGCTCCAGGCTGCGGTGGGCACCGGCACCTGGGATTCGCCCTTGATGGCGGCGCAGCGGGCCCATTTGCTGGCGGTGAGGTGTTTGGGAAGCTCGGCGGTAGGTAGGCCATCGGGGCAGAACAGCCAGCCGTGGTCGGTGACGATCTTCACGGAGCGCCAACCAACATCCAGCAGCTTCTGAATGCGGAAGGCCAGCCGTTCAATCTCTGGCTGGATCACCCGCGGGAAGTCGTTCTGCAGGTCATGGCCGAGGTGATCGAGGTTGCCGATCTCCAGCCAGCCGCGTGCCTCCGGGCCAGAAGGGATGTTCAGCTCGTCGTCGCCCAGCACCGTGTAGCCCTGGGCGGTGAGGGCCTTGCGTAGCTCAGCGGCACTGGTGGGTTTGCCGGAGTTGAAGGATGGAGCGAAGCCTTCCGGTAGGGCCTGGCACTGGATCTCGCCGATCAGGGGCGTGATCGCGGGCTTGGCCGTGGCGGTGACGGTGGGTAGTCCCGCCCAGCGGGTGGTGAGGCTGCCGGTGATACCCATCACCTCCAACGACTTCTGCAGCAGCCGGGCAACGTCGTAGCGGAGGCCATCAGCAAAAAACAACACCTCGCCGGGATCAGCGGTGATGGCGCCTTGGTCTGCTGGAGTCGGCAGGCCGCTGCTAGCTACGGCTTTTTGGAAGCAGCTGGCGGTGTCATTTAGCCAGATCCTGAGCAAGGCTGCGACTGCCTTACGCACCACGCCTTCCTCGGCGGTGCTGGCCATCGCCACGGCCTGCCAGGCGCTCAGATCAGTCTCCCAGCCATCGGTTGTGTAGGGCGTGATGAACTCCTCAGGGGTGCTTCCCACCAGGGGTTGATCGGCGCGTTGGGCGAGCAGGCCGAGCGGTTCAAGCAGCTTTGCCATGGGGGAGAGGCCGAGCTGGGCCCAGATCCAGCTGCGCCGCTCGCGGTGCTGGACTTCCAGATCCCGCACGCAGCGGCAGGCCTCGGCGTGGGATTTGCCGGCCAGGGACTGGAGACCAGCGAGCACCTGCTCTTCGCAGGCGGCGTTGTGGGAGGGCCAGCGGGAGAGGTCTTGTCCGCCGACGGCCAGGCCCATCTGTTCGGGCTCGACTCGGCGCAGCAGCTCAGGGATACCCGGGAAGGCGGTGGGGTTTTCTGCAAAGCGCTGCCAGACCTTGTCCCAACCGCCCTTGCCCTTAGTGAGCCGTTCGGCAGCGGAGAGCTCACCGTCTTTGGCGGGATCGAACTTGAGCTCTTTTTTCCAGGTGGAGGAAAGGACTGCCCACTGTTCCTGGCTGCAACGCTGCTGGAAGGCCGGTGGATCCGCCATCCACTGCAAGAGGTCGCGGATCGCATCAGGAACTAAGTAGGCGTTGAAGTCTTCAGCCTCCAGCCGCTTGCCACGCAGCTGCTCAAGGGGCACGGAGGCCACTTCAGCAAGAGCGCGGCTGAGAGCTGCTTTGGTGCCCTGATCGCCGGCCAGATCCAAGCCCAGGGCATCACTTGAGCTGAGGAAGGCGGCCAGGGTCCAGTCGCGCCCATTGCGCTGGAGCCAGAGGCTGCCGCGGAACATCAGCTCGATCAACGGCTCCAGCGCCCAGGGACAACCCTCTCCGGCCCGCAACTCTTGCCGGCTGATGCCAGGCAAATAAATCACCGGGATCTGACCTGCCGCAGCAACAGCTGCAGGCAGGCTGAGATCGACGATGCAGCGCAGCCAGAGCGCCGGACCCTGCTGGTGATCGGGGTCGTAGTCGCCCAGGCAAAGCAGCTCGGGTAACTGCTGCCGCAACAGGGGAAGCAGCGGTTTCCATTCGCTGCGGGGATCGGTCCAGAGAATGGCGACCGGCGACTCTTCTGCATCGCCGTGGACGTTGCAGCCGCGCAGCTTCTGGATCAGGGATTCGAGCAGGGTGCGTGCTGCCATGGATCAACCATCACCTCGGTGATGAGCCCTGGCCGCTTCCTTGGCGGCGCGGGTGTAGTGCAGATCGTTCCAGCGGTTGCCGTCGAAGCTGTCGCCTGGAGGCGGAGCGCCTGGAACTGGGGCGCCGAAATCAGTTGCCATGGCTGGGCTACTTTCATCCCAGCCCCAGAACCAGGGGAATTCCTCTTTGGAGCGGCTCGGCTCCTTGCCCCTGTCCTTCGCCCACTTGATCGTGCCGGGCTTGGCACGCAGGATCCCAGCGCCGGTCTTGCCTCCTTTGCGCAACTGGGCACTTAGGAAGGGCCGGATGTTTAGCCGAACGCCATCGTTGATATCGGGATCCCAACCGATCGCCTGTTGGTGCAGAGGCTTCCAGCGGACAAAGATGTCGTAGGGCGGTTCGCCTTCGAGGATCTTTTTGAGCTCGCCCTGCAGATCGAGGGCGGCGGCAAGGCGGTCATCGGCACCATTAACACCTTCCGCTTGATCGAGTTTCTGGCGATCGATCCAGTCACCCAAGTAGGTGTAAGTGAGTAGCTCCAGAGTCTTGCGGCCTTGGCCTTTGGGGGCAGCAAGCTTGTGGTAGTTCACAAGGGCACTGAAGCCGTGGGGATTCCCATCCCAGATCTGCCAGATGAAGGGTCGCGACTGAAAGAGCTTGCAGTGCTCAGAAAAGACGCTCTGGCGCAGCCAGTCGCCAAGGTCGGCAGCGGTTTTTCTGGCATCATTGGCCACGGCGGTCTCTAAAAGAAGTTCCCGTTCTTTCGCACTGCTCCACTCATCGCCGAAAGCTGCGGCCAGTAAGCCGCGGAGACGATCAGCCGCCGCCGGTTCTCCACGGATTGGCGACAAGCACACGATGCCATCGCTATCCGCCAGCGACTCCAGACCGTCAGGGTCGAGGGCCGGGCAATGGGAAAAGCCAGATCCGGTCTGGCGTGGCCAGAGATAGCCAGCAAGCCTTGCAACGGCAACATGCAGCGGTTGGTCTGCACCGGCGGGGTGTCCTCTGAACAGCCATTGCGTTGGGTCACTAGAAAATGGCATTGGCAATCCATTTGGATATTTCTCGGCGGCCACTTCTTGCCAGCGCGCAAGGTCGAAGGGGACCTTCAACAGAGTTTGCGGCGACAGCTTGAGAGAGTTATCGATGCGGCGGACATTCTCGCTAAACTCCCCTGATTCGCAGTAACACCAAATTGCAGCGAGATGAGCCTCGTCCTTAGGGACAATTGCACTGCTATTAACGTCATATCGATCGCCGGAGTAAAGGCAGCAAGCTGCATTGCCCATTAAGCCCACAACAACTCCTTGCCTTCCCCAGAAGGGCTTTCCGGCACGCCAATTCTGAGCTGCGTGGTTCAAGTGTTTTACGCTGTCTGCCAATGCAGCCAGTGTTCCCTGTTCGTTCTCCCAGCGAACAATTTGTTCACGGCCGTCGAAGGCCATTGTCTTGTTGACAGCAGTTTGAACGGCTTCCCAGGTTGACGAGAATTCGGCAACCTCCCAAAAGAAGCAAAAAAATTGATTTAGATCGCCGGCATGCAAGCCGCTACGTGCTTCTGCAAAAACAGAGAGAAGTGATGCATCAACGCCTCCTTCGGCTTGATTCAGAAATCGAGAGTCGGGATTATCTTTTACTTGCGATGTCGACAAGGTATCAATCACTCCTTTAAGGCAAGCCAGGCGATTCGCTGCAACGGTGCGGCTCGAACTTCCGTCCACTAGCCCGAACAATGCATATCTGTCCGGCTTTCTTGAGGCAACTATCAGGGCCGGATTTGCCCTAATCGGCGTAGAAAAGGCATTCCAGCCCAGGCGGACTATTGCCAAGGGCATGAAGCTCCCCAGGAAGTGCATCCTGTAATCAAGATACGGGCCTAGATATAGCCATTCCCCAAGCGTAACCGCCGCAATTACGCCATCCGCTTGCAGCAGTTTACGCATTCTTTCTAGAAATGCTGTTGCAAGATCGTGCTTGGCAACTCGGTGGTACTGTTCAATGAAAGAAAGCATCTCTTTTGGATGCTTGGATATTCCCAGATAGGGAACATTTGTAGCGACGAGTGAAAACTTGCCGGCAAGTATCTCTGCGGCCTTTGCCAGGCCGCGCGCGGTCACGGCCATTTCATGTGCGGTGTCGTCCTGGGTCTCCTGTGCCAACGCCTGTTCCAGAAGCGGCTGGAGTTCATGGAAGGCCGCCACCAGCAAATCACCCTCGCCAGCGCGCGGGTTGATGAGGCTGCCAAGGACCGCCGCCTTTTGGAACAGTCGGTACAGCCGCTCCATGCCGTTCCTGAGCTTCTCGTTGTCGCCGGCCATCGCGAGCCAGTCGGCTTCGCGGGTGTTCGGCGCGAGGCCGGAGCAAGCCAGGTTCATCGCTGGCAGCTTGCAGTGGCCCACGCGCCGCCACGCGGCCAGTGCCAGGTTGAACGCGCCAATCTGCGTGCAGCGCGGATCGATTTCCAAGCCGAACAGGTTTTCCTCGACGACCAGCGCCACTGCTGCCTTTTCGCTGAGCCCCTCTTCCCCCATGCGAAGAGCCACCAGCCGCTCGAACATCGCCACCACGAAATGCCCACTTCCCATGCAGGGATCAAGGCATTTCAGTTCAGCCGCAGTTCTGGGCCAACCTTCAAAGGTTCCAGCCGCCGGCGTCCACGCGCCATCGTCTGACTTGACGAACCGCAGGTAACTCCAGGGGCAGCCGGGAAGGGCCACCGCCTGGCGCAGATCGTCTTCGGTTTGGGCAGTGGTGGCCAGCTGGGGATTGCCAGTCAGCACCTTGCCGGCGTGCCAGGCGCCGAGGGTGTTGTCGAGCAGGAAGTCCACCATGTAGTCCTCGGTGAACAACTGCGTCACCGGGGAGATTTCATCAGCGCCGATCTTGACGCCGGAGTCGTTCACCTCCTTCTTGCGTTTGGTCTGCCAGAACTGATAGGTCCAGCCAAGGCTGTCGCTGGCGGTAAAGGTCTCCGCTTCCAGCTCAGCAACCAGGCCCTGCAGCTGTTGGCGGATCTCCAGCGTCAGCTTCGCCGCCAGCACTGGATCATCCCCTCGGAAGATCTGCGGCAGCATCGACTGGGCGTATTGCGCGGCCAACCCCCAGAGATCGGTTCCTTCTTCTGCGGCCAGCTCTTCGCATTCATCGAGGCTGATTGCGACCCCTGAGGTGGGCTCGATCAGTAGCTGGTTTTCCGCCAGGAAGCGGGCAAACAGCATGCGGTGCCAGTGCTCATAGGCCATCTCCCGCACCAACCGCTCGATGCTTTGGGTGCCCTTTTGAACATCGCGTTGATCGCCCAGTTGTCTGCCGCGGGCGCGCAAGCGGTTGCGCAGCTTGCGTTCCTCCTGACTCATCGAGGCGAACGGCTCACTGGCATCCACTGCCAGGGCCGTGAGGGCATCCCGCGAGCCGCCTTCGGCTTTATCGCGGGCTTTCACCACGGTGGCTTCAAGGGTCTTGCGTAGATCGGAGGCGAGGGCGGGCATGGGGACTAGTTGATCTGGATCGGACCGTTTTGCAGGGCAGCGGCGAGCTTCTGGCGCTCAGCTGCCCACCAGGCATCAAGCGCTGCTTCGTCTTTGAGCACTCCACTGGTGAGCTTGAGCGGCTGGATGTTGGGCTCCAAGGCCTTGGCTGCCGCAGATCGGGCCTTGCCAAAGCGGGTGGGAAGGCTTTCGGCCAGCTCCACCCTGCTGGCCAGGGAGCGCTGCTGCAGTGCCTCCAGCAGATTGCTTCTCTCCACAGGTTCGGCGGATGGAGCCGCCACCGGCAACTGCAGCACTTGACCAATGCGATTGCGCTCGACCTCCGGTAGGACTTGCCACTCGGCACTGGCCTGCAGTTGCTGCAGCTCGGCGGCCACCACCTGGCTCACCTGTTGCTGGGCCTGCTCCAGCTCTGCCGTGAGTGCCTGCTCCAGTTGCTGGAGCAATGGGGCCACGAAGTCGGAGGTGGAGTCAAGCAGCGAGCGCTGGCTCCGGATCGCCTCCACCTGGGGCTCCAGCTCTTGGCGGACAGGCAGGCCTTGGGCCTGGTGCAGCAGAGCTTGCAGCCGGTCCCAACCAGGCAGACGTTTCTCCTTGAGGGCGGCCAGGCTGCAGGCCTGATCCCACAACTCCTGCAGCTGCTCCTTGGCATCAAGGATCGCCTTGAGTTGCTCGGGCCCACTCTTTTGGCGCAGCTCCTTCAGGAGGGTGGCGCTCACTGGCGGGGGCAGCGGGGCCTCGCCACCGGATTGGAGCACCTTGTTCTCAAGGACATCGAGGAACTCGACGGCCTTGGCTTCTTCCTGCCCTGATTGGGCCGTGACGCTGGCAATGCCTAACACGGCCCGCACCCCCATCTTTTCCTTAGCGGTGAGGCGTACCTCCTGCAGGTAGAACCGCGCTTTGCCGAGGCTCTGTTGATCGAGCTGCCCAACCGCAATCGCGTTGTTCTGGCTGTCCTTGGCGCTGAGGGTGCCATCGCGCAGCAGGGCCAGCAGCACCGCATCCATTGCATCCTGCGGCCAGCCATAGGGCGCTACGCGTAGGTCGGCGCGAATCGCACTGCCCTCCTTGCCGCCGCCGATGGCACTTATGACAATGCGGGCCACTGGATGGCTGTCGTTTGAGCCCTGATGGCCCACGGCTGAGAGCGGTGAATCGCTGCCATCTTTGGCGCGCTTCACGGCGGTGCCCCAGCTGCCGTGATCAGCCTTGTGGAACTCGGGGAATAGCCGGGCTAGTGCTGCCTCAGAAGCCGCGGATTGCAGCTTCTCGCTGAGCTTGATGCCGTACTCCTCGATGCCGCCGCCCTTGAGCACCAGGGCATTGGCGATCACATCGGCAATCAGCTCGTTGCAGTCGTCTTCTGCGCGGCTCTGGCGGCTTTGCATCGCCTGCCTTGCTTCCTTGCCTTCTGGCGTGGAGGGGGTGCCGTAGTGATCGAGCACCCGGCGGGCAGCCGTGGCATCAATGATCCGGCTTTGCAGCTCTTCCGCGTTGCGGCGGGGCAGGAACACATGCAGCACGGAATCGTCGGCGCCGGCCTCGCGGGCGGCATCGCGCACCTCCTTATCGCTGCAGCCCCAGCCATCCCGAATCCACACCACCACCTGCTCGTTCGATGGCGCCGGCGGCTCGGGGTTGGGCCAGTGCACGATCGACCTCTGGATCTTGGATTGCCCCTGCAGCAAGCGAACCGCCTTGAGTTCCTTCTGGAGCTCCAGGCCGAGGCGCTTCTCTCGCTCGTTGGTGATTTCGGCGGTGTCGTTGCGAACCGCCTGGCGCTTCTCCTCAAAAAACCGCTGCCACTGGGCGCCTTCTGTGGTCTGGAGGCGGTACTCCTCTAAACCGGGCTGATCGCCCACCTTCATCAAGGTGCCGTCTTCTGCCATGGCGTCGAGCAGACCGGCGATCTGATTACGCAGGGGGCCGCTGTCCTTGCGCAGGTCGGGCACCATCAGGTCAGCCAGGGTCCGTGCGGTGGCTCGGATGCCTTTGTCCGCCCCCTGCTCCCGCGGCAGCCGGCTGATCAGGAAGGCCAGCCCGCAGAGGCTTTGCTTGAGCTTGCCTTCCTCTGTGCCCTCCTTGCCGAGATTGGCGATTCGGTTGCTGAGCTCGTTGAGCAGCACACCTGAATTCACCAGGTCATTCGCCATCGATGTGAACAACACATCGCCGGTGATCACCCTGCCCAGGTCTTCATCGGCGATCTCCTTCACAGCGTCAAAGATGATCCGCAGCTGGGACCGCAGCTGGCTGTTGGTACCAGACACATCAACGCTGCGGAAGCACTCCTCCCAGAAGCGCCGGCGCGTGGGCAGCAGCGGGTAGTCGGCCACCGCCACCTGGCGGTCTTCCGTGCGCTCCTTGATCAGACTGCCTTCCAGCTGTTTAGACACCTCACCGGCGTTGGCCTCAAGCACCTGTTGCACCGCGGCCTGGGCATCGGCCCGTTTTTGCAGGATCACCTTGCGGATCACCGTTTCCACGTCGGTATCCGAGAGCTGCACCGTGACGCGGAAGCGGTCTTTGAGCTTCTGCAGCTGTGGTGTTTCTGACGAGAGCGCCGACTGGCCGGAGGCCACTAACATCACCCGGCTGTCGAGCTCGGTCTGCAGAGCCTCTGCCAGCTCTACAAAGTCGGTGGCCCGGTCGTTGGAGTCACCGATGTATTGCTGCACCTCGTCGAGCACAAGCATGGTGTGGGGCAACTCGCCGCCATCAGGGGCCAGGGCCTTGCGGGCCAGTTGCACAAACTCGGCGGTGGTGATGTCGCTGTCGCTGTTGGGGAATTGCTGGCGGATCACGTCCCTCGCTTCGCGGTTTCCTGCGGCGAAGTCGCGGTCTTGCTCCAGTACGGCGCCGGCGATCACCGGGCTCACATAAAGCTCATCGAGTTCCTCCAGCCACCGGCTGCCTTCTGCCTCCACAGCTGAACGCACCGCATCGAGGTAGCCCCTTTCTCGCAGCCAGAAGCAGAACCGTGCCTGGGGCACCTTCTCGGGCATCCCCACCGCCTTGAGCATGATCGCCAGCACGGTCTTGCGCACGGCGTCCTTGGCGCCAGAGGGCATGGCGCCACTTGCCGCCATGAGGGGCTTGCCGCTTCTGGTGGCGAGGATGTCCAGCTCCCGGAATTGGGCTCGCACCCCTTCGGGTAGCTCCAAGACCAAATCCCGGGCCCGCCTGCCGGGGCTTAGCTCCGTGTTGGCCCACAGGTGGCCGAGCATCTTCTGCAGGTGTGACTTACCGCTCCCGAAGAACCCAGCCACCCAGGCAGCGTTCTGGCGGGGCTGTCCCTGTTGGGCCAGGTAGCTCTGCAGGATCCGCTCCATCGCCTGGCCGTACTGGCCGTCGCACACAAAGGTGCTCAGCTCACCTTCCAGCTCGATGCGGGAGTTTTCGTCGTCGAGCGTGGTGATCCGCGCCTGGCCGTTGTTGGCCAGCGGGCTGGTGCGCGGGTCGCGCTGCAGGGTTTGGAAAATCTTTTGGGTCATGCCACCGCTCCTGTGGGATGGCGGGTGATGCCCACCGCCATGTAGTTCCAGCCGTCTCGAGCATCGAGCAGCCGGTAGTTATTGCAGTCTTTCTGGCCGGGGAAGAACACCACCAGCCGCCCCTGGATCTCGCGCTCCACCTCCTTGATCACATCCGAGAGCCTCAGGAAGCCAAACAGGCTCCCGGCCCCCAGCAGCGCCACCACGTCGTTCTCACAGGCCTGGCTGAGCTGGGCCTTGATCAGGTCTGCCACGTGCCTGAGGAAGCTGGAATCCAGCTTGAGGCGGATGTCATCTGGGGCCTGGAAATATTCCTCGCGGTATTTCATGCCGCCCATCCATTCTGCAAAGGCGGTGGTGAGGTCGACCAGCAGCCAGCCGTGGCCTGCCGTCTTGGTGGCCTGCTCGAATTCCAGCAGCTTGGCCCGCAGGTGCCGCTCCAGCTCCTTTTCGTAGACGAGCATCACCACCCGATTGGCGGCAGGCAGGCCCTGCTGCCAGGGCACAGAGATGTGGTCTGAGTACTGCGCGGCCAGTTCATCGATCCGGCTCATGACTGCTGGCCTCCGTGCAGGGGATCTAATCCACTGGGATCGATCGAAACCACCCCGGCGCCGTGGGAAAGCTTGAGCATGCCCAGGCGTTTGGCCTGCTGCGCCAGCTCAAGTAGCCCCGAGCTGGAACTGTCGAGCGCAGTCGCCCAGGGGGTGGTGAGCAGGGCCTTGCCGCGCTTGCCGCTGGCGTAGCCAAGCCACACCGCCAGGGCCAGTGACACCGGATGGGGATTGAGCGGCTGCCGCAGCTTTTTGACCCTGCCCTTGAGGTGACCGCTCTGGGTCCAGCTGCTGGCGGTGTTGCGCGCCACCGCATCGAGCACCTTGGCGCTGAGACGGTCGTGGCTGAAACCTTGGACCGCCGCCACCATTTCGGATCGCTGCAGCAGCTCCCCCTGGGTCATCCCCATTACTTGAGCTGTGGTGGCCAGCAGCAGCGGATCACGGGCCAGGCCGTTGAGCAGGGCCAGCTGGGGGTGTGCGGCGGAATCCACGGCCCAGAGCCGGCGCAGCACCCGGAACAGGGGCTTGCTCGGGTCAAGTCCATGCAGAGCGGTGAGCCGGGTGGCGGTTTCCTTGCGGGTGGAGAGGGTGCGCTTGCCCAGCACGTTCTCCTCCACGATCGCGGCCCGATAGGCCTTGGCCGGAGCATCAGCAGGAATCGCCGCCAGCAGAGCTTCCAGCTCCTGCAGCATCAGGGTCTTACTGGTGTGGGGGCCACTACCTGCCACCCGGAAGCCCAGCGCTGCCAGGTCACATTTGGCGTCTGCGTCCTTTGGAGGCTTGGGACTGGAGCTGCGGGGGGGCATGCGGCGTAGGGCGTGGGCTGCCCTGGGAGGCCCCTGGTGGAGGCCGCACCGCGAGTTGGTGCGCATGCAGCACAGCAGCGTTCTTGCAGCAGTCTGGCCCATGGCAACGCCTGCCGCAGCCTGGCTTTTGAAGGCATCACGCTCAGAGCCGGGATTATGCACGGGCTGCATAAGTGCAGGGTGATTGCTCCTTGCAGCTGCCGGCTCAATCCAGCTCCTGACCTGCCACCATCCAGACCCGTTTAAGAGGCAACGCCAGACGCATCTCCTCAGGGAGCTTGTCGTAGTGAGCAAACAGCTTTTCGAGAAGCTCCTTCCTGCTCCAGAGGCGCACCCGAAAAAAGTCACGTGCAAGCTCCTTCTGCACGTTGCTCTTGAACCCTGCCCAACTGACAAACAGGCAGGTTTCCGCATTGAACTTCTGGCCCGCACCGATCAGCTTGTCGACCATCGGCCGATCAGCAGGTGTGTCGCCCGACTTCACCTCAACGCAGATGGACGGTGCCCCGAAGCCCAGTTCCCCGCCTGCAGCGAGGATGTCGGCCCCACCATCAGCTCCCTCAGGGCTGCGGTAGGTGGTGTAACCCTCGGCCTGCAGGATCGCCTCCACCAGCTCGGCCAGGCCATGCCCTTTGAAGCGGGCTTCGATCAACCGGACGATGCGATCGGCAGCTAGCTCCTCCAGATCAACGTTGCTTGCTTCCCCTTCGTCGTTCAGAGCAAGCGACTGGGTCACTGCCACCGACCTCGGTGCCAAGGCCGAGATGGTTTCCGGCTGCCACTGACGTGCGGCCATCGCCCGCACCCTGGCCTCAGCATCGTTGCGCTGAACCTTGCAGATGGTTAGGAACGCCCCGAAGGAATAGAGCAGGTCCTGGGGAAAGGCGCTACGGGGCACCAGGCCACTGAACCAGTTGATCTCACGCCAGTGGAAGTAGGGATCCGGCCCTGAGGCTTCGTAGTGGTAGCTGCCTCTGAGCTCGCCGAAATACAGACCGGACTGGATCTTGGATGGCATCACGACCCAGTCACCTGCCGCCATCTCACAGCCAAAGGACCAGACCTGCGACGACCAGTTGATCAG
>Ga0214921_10003208_pt1 | contig 25292 bp, 30 predicted proteins | sample LL1505_MetaG_FD_177992 | JGI IMG/M metagenome (GOLD analysis project Ga0214921, IMG submission 177992) | Freshwater microbial communities from Lake Lanier, Atlanta, Georgia, United States - LL-1505 | ecosystem: Environmental > Aquatic > Freshwater > Lake | place: USA: Georgia | collected...
AGATAATTCTTTTATTTTATTATCAAACATCAAATATTTAGAAATAAATTTAAAATATTTTTTAATATAATTTTATAAAATTAATTTTTAGTAGAATTCTAAATTGCGATGACTATAATGATTTCTAAGGAATACCGCTTTTTATAACTTTATCAGTCTTCCTTTATGTATTGTTGAATTACCATTTAAATATAATTTTATTAATCTTATGTTTAAATTATTAATATTCATCTTTTTAAATTTATTAGCTCCATATATAACTCAAAAGAATCATTATTTACAAATTGTTTTAGCCATGCTTTTAGTTTATTTTAAAAATAAATTATATTTTTTCTGAGGAAACGATAGGACATTTGTTTTTTGCATATATATTATCTAATATAAAGAGAGAACTTAGTAGAATTCTAAATTACGATGACTATAAATAATATATTATAAAAAAAGTAGTAAAAAATGATTTAGTTTTTTACTACTTTTTGTTCCACTGTTGTTAAAAACAATATGTGCCTTTATTAAGCGTTTTTTTGTGGGAGCATCGTATTTGCCTTAGCTTTTACTATAGTCATGATTTTGTAATATACACTCTGAGGGTCAAATAATAATGGCATATCAATGTAGTCTGAGTATTTAGATTCCGATTCAAGGTCATGTACTTTATGGACAATGTTATCCTCGATCGCCTCGCAAGGTACTATTGTTAAGAATAGGTGGGTTTGTTTGTTATTGAAAATCACTTCTATGAAGTCTTCGTCCGTGAAATAGACTTTGATTCTAAAAGTCATATAACAATAGACTATATCACGCGAATACATCGTCTCGATGCCATCCCAAAGGTCAACTCTATCAGTAACTTTCCATCCTTTGTCAGAAAAGGTTTTTTGGACATCCGGACGATTGATAAAATTCATACATAGTACTCGACGTACTAGTTTCAATAGTAATTTGCCAACTCTTATTAATAATATTTCCAAACTATTCCAAACAACATGCATATTAGGACGATTCATTATATTCTTCTTTTAATAAGAAGAAATTATTTAGATCCTTTATACTTTCAATTTTTTATATGCGATAATTTACTACCTAATTATATAATAATTGTGAGAATTTTAAAACAATTTCTGCTAAAATTAAAAATATGTATATAAAAATAATAAATATATTTAGCAGAATTTTATTTTGTGATGACTATGCATTAAAAAATAATTAAAAATAGGAAGGTATTTGGAGAAAACCTAGGTTTTCTCACTATATATTATATACGTAATTTATATTATATAAAAATAAACTTATAATAATATAATGTATATAAATCATAATAATTTTTTTTTAATAAATGATTATTACATATATTTATGTAATAATAAATATATTTATGAACTTGAATTAATAAATAATACTTTATATATATTTATAAAAAATAAAAATAAAAGAGATTCCATTCAAATTAAAATTATATATGAAGAATTATATTACACAAATATTTACAATATTACTGATAATATTATAAAAATAGAAGATATAACAAAACTAAGATATAATAATATTATTGAAAATATAGAGACATATAATATTGATATTAAATATTATATTGAAAATAATAAATTAATAAACAATATTAATAATGAAAAATATCTAAAATTTCATTGGCATTATTGTGGTAAATATAATGGAAATTTATATTTTAAATATTTATTAAAAAAATACGAAAATGATATTTATAAAATAAAATATGAACATATTCATTATTCAAAAGATAAGAAAAATACATTATTGTTTATTGATAATAGATATGATTCTTCTTTTATTTATTTATTAATATTATTTATTTATTCTATAGATAATACATGGAATATTACCATTTTTACAACTATAGATACTATAAAATATTATGAAAATGATTTTAAAAAAATAAATGTTGAAGGTAAAATTATATTATTAGAAAAAAATATAAATAATATGATTGATTATTCAGATTTATTGAAAGATGCAAATTTTTGGAATAAAATAAGTGAAGATAATTGTTTATTATTTCAATATGATTCTTTTGCCATGGGTAAATTTGATAATATATTTCTTAATTATTCTTATATTGGTGCAAAATGGGAACATAAACCATCAATATTTAAAAAAATAAATATTGGTAATGGAGGTACAAGTTTCAGAAAAACAAGAGTAATGGAATATCTATGTTCTAAATATAAAGATAAAGATATTAAAAAAAATTATCCAGAAGATATATTTTTTTCTGAACTATTATATGAAGAAAAAATGCATCATTGTACAGAAAAAATAGCTGATAAATTTTCTTTTGAAAACATATATAATGATAATAGTATATATGCACATCAAATTTATAAATCTATAGATTATAATAATTTAGATACATTTGTTTATAAATCTCTTCAAAAAATGATTACTTAATTTATTTTTTATTTTCAAATTTAATACCAAATATACGTTCTAATTTATTTAAATATTGTTTTGTCTCATTAGAATAGGAAGCTTTACCATTTTCAAGTTCTGTATATACATTTAATTGTATATTTAATTTATTTGCAACATCTTTTTGTGTAAGTTTTAGTTTTGTACGTATATTCATAATCTCTTTTGAAAGAGCATTTGGTATTCTTACTATAGTAAAATTTTCAGTTTCATTTTCCGTTTTTTTAAGTTGGTCTATCATTGCATTATCACCTTTTCTAGGTATAATAGATCTTTCAACTTTTTGTTTAGAAGGATTTCCAATGGTAATAGTATTCCAATCTTGATGAGACATTTTTTATAAATATATATATTATAAAAAAATTATATTATTTTATAAATCAATTTTTTTTATATCTTATTATTTTAATATGAAATCAATAGTATTAATATTAGCATTAATTGGTATAATATTATTAGCGGTTGGATACGTAAAAAGTAATTTACAATGTCCTCCTGCTAAGATAGAATATAGATATATTAATAAAACATTTGAAGATGAACAAGATGTACAAATGCCGATTTTATCATCATCTCTTATGTATAATATGTTTGAAAAAGATTCTCCATGGGTTCAAGATAATAGTTTTGCAACTATAAATACTTAAATTATTCTTTTTTTTTGAAATTTGAAAAATTTACGGTATCCGCTAAATTTGATACTTGTTTAAAAGATTTTATGGTTGAATCTTTGACAAGATATTGTGATGTTCCTTTTGCAAAAGTAAAAGTTCCAATTGCTATTAGTGCAACTCCAATTATTGTTTCAGAATTTACATGAAAATTAGGCATTATATATTATAAGTTAAGATAATAAGTTAAGATAAAAATATAAATATAATTTGTAATATAAATATGAAATTGTGAATCCATTTGTTTATAATGAGGAAACCTTCCTATTTTTAAGTAAAATAGTTATGTTAAATGAATACGATTTTAAAAAAAATTTTTTAATTAATCTGTTAAATAACCAATTTTTCTTTTTTTTAGTTTGTCTAATATAATTATTTTAAATTTAACATTATTAAAGATAGTATCATTTAAAATAAATTTTTTTACATCTTTTCCATAAAAATTTTTAAATAATTTTAATAATATTTTATCATCTTTTCTTATTGAATATATATTATTATCCATTGAAATCCAAGCATTATCTTTTTTATTATGTATTTTTAATATATTTTTTTTTATAGGAATATTATTGTAATCAGAACCTTTAAAAATAGTATCAATACATGTAAATAAAACTTTCATTATTATTTTTAATAAACATTTTTTATAATTTAAGAATAACTAAAATATAAAAAAATAATAATATAAAAAAAATAAAAATTGTAATTATTGTATAATTATTATAGGAATAAATATTTTCATATGTTATAATATAATTATTATTTTTAACTATTTCTTTCATTATAATATATATAAATTTATTTTTTTTATACTACTATAATAAAAGCAACTATAATTAATAAAACTAACCATGGAATTACAGTTCCAATACTTCCAGCAATTATATCTTTTATTGATAACATTGGAATAAATTGTTTATTCATCATAATTTTTTTACATTTTTCTACATTATTAATTATATTATTATTTTGTTTAGTATTATTTATTAAAGTATTAATTATACCATTATTTGATTTATTATTTTGTTTATCATTATTTATTAAAGTATTAATTATACCATTATTTGATTTATTATTTTGTTTAGTATTATTTATTAAAGTATTAATTATACCATTATTTGATTTATTATTTTTTTTATCATTATTTATTAAAGTATTAATTATACTATTATTTGATTTATTATTTTTTTTATCATTATTTATTAAAGTATTAATTATATCATTATTTTTTTTATTATTAGTATTCGTCATATAATTAATAAAGATAAAATTTGCGTAAATTATTTTATATATTTATATTTTTTTATATAAATGAATAACGTAAATATTTTAGTAGAAGCAAAAAAAGAATATACGAATGAATTACAAAAAATATTAAAACCAAGAATATATGAGGGTTTTAAATCAATATATGAAGATATAATTAATGTTATGAGTAAAGAATTAGAAGAAAATAGAACACAAAGTTCTAGTTTAATTAAGACTTTTCAAAAAATGTTAAAAGAAATACCACAATGGAACCAAGATGTTATTAAAACAGAATATGCTAGAATAGAAAAATTATCAAATTGTGATTATTTTGATAATCTAATTGAAGCTGTTTTTATTACAAATACTAAAATATTAACATCTGTTCAAATTAATGATAATAAATCACTAAATATTAAAATTAATATTCCACAACCATCCTATTTTATTCATAAATGTTATATGGAATGTGCAAAAGAAATATATAAAAATCCATATTTATTTGATCAAAAAAATTTAAATCCAAAAGAAAGACATAATAATTTAAGAGAAACGTTAGATATTATTGATAATTCTATAAATAATACAATTAGAAATTTATTACCAATTAGAGATATATTAAAACAAGGATTAACCAAAAATAATGAGAATAAAAATGAAAAATACTCTGATACTGAAGAAGAATATGTTAAAAAAAATAAAATAAAAGAAGATAAGTATGTGAGCGATGAAGATAGTGTAAAAGATAATGAGGATATCAATGATGATGTGAGTAGTTTAGAGGATGTAAACGATGAAGAAGATATTAGTAAACACGAGGATATGAACAGTAATATTATTAATGAAGAAGATTTGAACGACAACGTGAATGGTAATGTAATTAATGAAAAGGATGTGAACGAGGATGTGAATAACGATGTGAATAACGATGTGAATGACGATGTAAACAATGAAGAGGATATGAATGACGACGTGAATGACGATGTAAACAATGAAGAGGACTTGAACGACGATGTGAACAATGCTATGAATAGTGAAAATGAAGATAATATTGTGATTAAGGATGATAATGATAAAGAAGTTATAAATACAAACCAAACAAAGGAAATTATTTATAATAAGAGTATTCCACCTTTTGTAAAAAAAATAAAAAATATTGAAAAAATTGATAATATAGTATTAAGTGAAAAAGATTCATCAATAGATAAGAAATTACCATTTATTAAAAAAATTAAAAATAAATATTTAAAGAATAAGAATGTAGATAAAAATATATCTTTTTATAAAAAAAAATATGAAGAAAATTCTGCAAATTATAACTCTATATCAGATAATACAAAAATAACAGTTGAAAAAGAACCAATAATGAAAGATAAAATTATTAAGAATAAAATAATGTTAGATATAAATTCTTCAGATGAAGAAAATAGTGTAAATGAAATTGATTTATAAAAATAATTAGTTCATTTTTTATAAAATATTTATGTTTTTTTATATAATGAATCTTATAAATATTATGTATAACTCTTATTTTATAATTATATTAATATCATTAATAATTACAACTATCATATATTTTATCATAAAAAATAATAAAAATAAAAATGATAATGATAACATTGAAAGAAATATTCCATTAACATTATTTTTAACATTTTTTATATCAATTTTATTATTAATGGGATGTAATTGTGTCGTAAATTATATGAATAAAAATAATTATTTTCAAAAAGGTGGTTTATTAAATACAAGTGATAAATTAACAATTATAGATGATGATATAGATGTAGGATTATATGATGAATAATTTTTACGCGTAATGAATCATAAAAAAATATAAATAATATAGTAGATATGAGTTTACAACTTAAGAAATTTAATATGAATATGATTAAAGATGATTCTGTTGTAGTAATGATTGGTAAAAGAAATACAGGTAAATCTTTTTTAACAAAAGATTTATTATTTTATCATCAAGATTTACCTGCTGGAACAGTTATTTCTCCAACAGAGAATGCAAATAAATTTTATTCTGATATTGTTCCTCCAATATTTATTCATGATGAATATGAACCTAAAATTACTCAAGAATTTATAAAACGTCAGAAAGGTTTAAAAAAAAGAATGACAATGGGTGGAGAAAAAGATATTGATAATCGTGCATTTTTAATTATGGATGACTGTTTATATGATAATGATTGGAAAAAAGATAAAATTATTCGTGAAATCTTTATGAATGGAAGACATTGGGGAGTATTTTTTTTACTTTTAATGCAGTATGCAATTGGTATTCCTCCTAATCTACGTTCAAATATTGATTGGGTTTTCTTATTGCGTGAAAATAATATTCAAAATAGAAAAAAGTTATATGAAAATTATGCAGGTATGTTTCATACTTTTGAGATGTTTTGTCAAACAATGGACGCTTGTACAGAGAATTTTGAATGTCTTGTTATACATAATGGAGCTAAGAGTAATAAATTAGAAGATCAAGTTTATTGGTATGTAGCCGATAAACATTCAGATTTTAAAGTATGTTGTCCGGAAGCTTGGGAATTTAGTGAGCAAAATTATAATCCAGAAGATAACGATAAAGAACCAGATTTAAATGATTTGTACAAAAAAAAAACAAAGGTTAATTTAAAAATTAAAAAAGTGTAAATTTTTATATTCTTTAAGTTTATAATTGTAGAGGCATATAAAATTTTTTTTATAAAAAGTATCCTTAAACTTAGACTTTAGGTTTAGTCGTAATCTTTCTGATTGCTTTATTCATGATCTTACGTCCCTTCCAGTTTTTATACAATTTTGGAAGGAAAAAAAATGGCGATAAAGGTGTACAGAATATCACCAAGGCAAATATTAATGCCACATCTTGACATATAGTTTCGAAGTTTTCGTTGCGATAGTTTTTTATCAACATTTGAATACGACTCATTGAGGAATCAGAGTAACCATTTAGGCGCTGAAAGATTATATTCATGAGATTTTCTACTTCATCTTTCGATAGTAGAGGTTCTTCACATATTGCAATTATGATGAATGCAATATAATCATCCGTAGATTCGGGGTTCACCGGAAAGTTTTTTGAGAAGACATCTCTAATAAATGATTTGTACAGATTTAAAGGATCAGAATTGTTGTTACTGACTTTATTTCTTGTTTGAACCAAGAAAAGAGAGACAGCTTCGTTGAATGTCGTCGTCATATTTTGTATTATAGACAACAAATACTTATGATAATAATTTTTTTTTTCATTAGATTTTTACTGTTAATTTTTTAAATATATCGTTTGATTTATATAAAGTCTCATCAATTTACACTACTACATAAAAGTGTATAAAAGTATATATAGTGAACGCAATTTAGAATTCTACTAAAAATTAATTTTATAAAATTAATTTTATAAAATTAATTTTATAAAATTAGATAATATTTTAAATTTATTTCTAAATATTAGATGTTTGATAATAATATAAAAGAATTATCTATAAATATATATAATTATTTAAAAACAATGGGTATTATTAGGCAAGAAAGAATAAACTTTATAACAAATAATTTTAAATGTCATAAATAGTCATATAAGCTGTTTCATAATTGAGTATCAATAAATATATCAATAAAATAATAATAATATTATTTTATAAAAAAGAAATATTTTATTTTTATAATATAAATATTGTTTATATTATAAAAATATTGTTTACTATACGTACATTTTTATTTATTTATATATTTAATTGATAATATAAAAACTTATATATTTTCATTATTTTAATCAAAATTTAAATATAATAATTTATTAAATATAATTTTTATTAATAAATTATTATATTTTTTTATATTAATTTTTATAATTTATATTTATCATAAATAAAGCTATAAAACCAATAAAATAATATGTATTTTTAATTGTATTTTATAAAAAAATATTTTAATTTTATTAATAAATTATTGATATTGAATTATGAAACAGATTAATAGTATAGTCATCATATTTTATAATTCTACTAAATTTTTATAATTATTTTTAAAAAATAATTATAAAATTAAATAATATGCATACAAAAAATAATATAGTCATCGCAATTTAGAATTCTACTAAAATAATTTTTAAAATATTTTAGTAGAATTCTAAATTACGATGACTATATATGACATTTAAAATTATTTATTATAAAGTTTATTCTTTCTTGTCCAATAATACCAATAATTTTAAAATAATTATATATATATTTATGTATAATTCTTTTATTTTATTATCAAACATCAAATATTTAGAAATAAATTTAAAATATTTTTTAATATAATTTTATAAAATTAATTTTTAGTAGAATTCTAAATTGCGATGACTATACATATATTATTATTATAAAAATATATCTAGTAGAATTTTAAATTACGATGACTATAATTTAATAATTCTACTGAAATGATTTTAAAATTTTCTAATAAAAATATATGTTAATATTATACTTTTTATTGCAATGCTAGAAACTTTAATATAATAAATTAACAAGATTTTTTTTAAAAAATAAATTTTTTAATAATATTTTTACGATAAAATTAACTAATATTAATATTTTAAATAAATATTTTTATATTTATTTACTATATTATCTTATATTATTATTTTATTTTATTATATAACAATATAATTTATAAACAAATAATATTTTATTATTAATAAAATAATTATTAAGTTTCTAGCATTGCTTTTTATTGTTAAAAAAGTGAGATTTTTAAAACAATTTCATGTGTAATATTGTTATATAACACAATAAGATATAAAAATATTTATTTAAAATATTAATATTAGTTATTTTTATATTAAAGTTTCTAGCATTGATTCTATTATATAAAAATGATATATTTATTTTAAAAATATTATATTTAAATTTTTATTAATGTATTTATAATTAAACAATATTTTTATAATTTTATAAAATAAAACTATTATTTTTTTATTATTTTCTTGATACTCAATTGTGAAACAACTTATATATAAAATAGTTTATAAAAATAAAACTTAATAATTATAGTTATCACAATTTAGAATTATATAACCAATACTATAAACTTGTTTATAATAAAATGAACAAGATAAATATTTAAATAAAATTTTTAATTATAATATTATTAAGTTTTTGGCAATATATTAGTAAAAATAATTATAAAAATAATTATAAAAATAATTATAAAAATGGTAGAATTATAAATTGCAATGATTTATAATACAATTTGTAAATATAAAACTATTTTATAAGTTATAATTTTCTAACTATTATTATATAATTATTTGAAAAATTTGTAAATGAATACACTAATGAAATATATGATATAGTCTGAATAATTATAGCAAAAATAAAAAATGCCTGCAATGAATGCTAGCATAGATATTAGTTGTAAATAATAAAGTATCATAAAGATGGCTCTAAAGAAATATCGCAAACTTATACATGTAAAATATGTAAAGAACACAAGTACGACAGCAATAAATATTTGAAAACTTCTTTCATCTAAATGTATACTAAAAAGATCATATGTATCCACATACAACCTTTCTGAATAATTTAATAATGTTGGAATATCCTGTATAAGCAATAAATAATAAATTATAGAACATATGCAAACTAAAATTGGACATAATAGAAATATAATGTTTTTTGTAGACACATTAGAGTCCACATTATTTAAATCTCCTATTGTTTTGCAATGTGCTCCGAGTGTAGCCATAAGCATGTATGTTCCCTTTGTAAAGGTCCCTTTAAGTTTATTGGCTTTATTCACTCTTACTTCTTCAAAATCAGGATGACTAAGAGTGTTAAATCGCGGTGTTTTTCCGTCATCTATATTTTGATAAAAATCATTAATTTCTGTATCTTTTGTGAATACAACAAGATTAACAGACATATTTTTGTTCTTCATTAATTCTGATTTTATTGTTGAAGTAAAATTATTAATATCATCGTTACAATCAGATGGTACTCCATCTGTCCAAATGGAAATTGCTAATGGTTTACCTTCTCTAGTCTTGTAATATTTAATTATATTATTAAAAGCACCAAGTAATGGTGTTTGTTTCTCATTATTAGGCTTATTCTCATTTAATAAACGGTCTAATTCCGCTACATCCTTAATATTATAGATTTTAGTTGAATTATTTAAGAATGAAATACTAATACCATCATTATCAAGTAAAGTAGAAAAATAGAAAAAACTTTTTAATTTATCTCCCATAGTTTTATATATACTAACTCTATCCTTTGGTTCTGCCTCAGGGTTAATAGGATTTTCGGTTGATCCAGAGTCATCTAGAACAACATGAATTTGAAGACCTAGAAGTAATTTCTTTATTATATCTTCATAATGATAAATTCCATTTTCTTTTAAATATAATGTTAACTGACTATTGGAAATCCCATTCGAAGACATTATTACAGTTGTTTAAGTAGTTAATTATTTGAGTACTCAGAAAGTTAAATATGATATTAATGATATCAAATAATTATATGAATAATTTACTGTCAATTTTTTTTTAAGTAATTTAGTTTTTATACTTTTGTACATAATTACTAGAAACTTAAGATTTATATGTAGTAAATTTTAAAAAACTAGTTTAAATCAAGTCGGACATAACTAACTCTTTCTAGTCTATTTACTTTATAACACTCTTTAAGAATGTTTACATACAAATTTAAAAAATCCTTTTTTTGGGGGATGTAATGGTTAAAGCTTCTATTTATCTTAGAAGATTACGAAGTGTATTTTTATCTTAATTTATTATATCAAATTGTCTTTAAAATTGTAGTATTAAATAAAATTTAACACCATAATTTTAAAATAGAGTTACTATAACAATGAATAGTAAGAAGCCTATATTAATTTGTTTTTAAAAATTTTAAATTATTACAATTTCAAACGCTTGGTTAAGCAATATGCAAAATAATTCTTTTTATATCTTAGTATTTTAAATATGCAATGGTAATGCTAGAAATTAAATTTATTTAAAATTTAAATATTATAAATAAATTTGGTTTCTAGCATTGTGTGCAAAGGCAATGCTAGAAACTTAATAATATTTTATTAATGATAAAAATATTATTTCTTTATAAATTATATTGTTATAATACAATAAAATAATAATATAAGATAATATAGTAAATAAATATAAAAATATTTATTTAAAATATTAATATTAGTTATTTTAATCGTAAAAATATAATTAAAAAAATTTATTTTTAAAAAAATCTTGTTAATTTATTATATTAAAGTTTCTAGCATTGTGTGCAAAGGTGTAAAATTGTATTGTTAAAAATGCTTTATAGATATCACATAGAATTATGAAATGTATTGACTATAAAATCCGAAAGGTCTTTTAAGAAACCTAATTTTTCTCTAAATTTTTATAAAACATAATATATTACACCTATTATATAATAATCAAAATTTTATTTTTTATAAAATAATATTTATAATTCTTTAAATTATACTTTTTATATAACTAAATAAATATCATACATAATAATATAGACAATATAATAGTGAAAAATATTCTAAAATTTGTTTCACCGGAAAGCATACAAAAAAAATCATAGGTAAACATATATGATATTTCATGTGAATATAAATAATGCCAAATAATACGAATATAATATAATAAAAAACATCCACTAGCAAATATTAGAAATAAATATATTGTTTTAAATACATTAAAAACAGAACTATTTAAACCGACATTATTTAAATCTCCGATTGTTTTGCAATGTCCTCCTAATGTAGCGATTAACATGAATATTTCTGATTTATATTCACCTTTTAGTTTTCCAGCGTCTTTCACTCTTTTTTCTTCTGAGATAGGATTAAGAACAATGTTCAATCGTTCTGTACTTCCGTCATCCATATTTTTATATAAATCATTGATCTCTTTATTTTGTGTAAAAACAACAATATTGACAGACATATTTCGATAGCTATTTAATGCAGATTTTACATTTTCTGTAAATTCATTAATATTACAATCAGAAGGATGTCCATCTGTCCAAATTACTATAGCGTTTTTTTTACCCTCCTTATTCTTTAAATCATTAAGGATAAGGTTAAAAGATCTAAGTAATGGTGTATCTCCACCAGGAACCTTCGCATTTAATTTATTCTTTAATTCAACTTTATTTTTAATATTATATATACTATTATCATTTAGAAATGATAAACTAATACCATCATTATCAAATAAAGTAGAAAAATCATAAAACTGTATTAAATTATCACACATAACAGTGTATATACTTTTATTTACTTTATTATCAAGAATGCAATCGGTTGAACGAGAGCGATCAATAACAAAATGAATATTCACATTTTGAACTATTTTCCATGTTTCATCCGCATAATGTTCAAGTCCAAGATTTTTCATATATAAAATAAAATTATCCTTTGTAATTGTAGCGTTCGAAGACATTATTTTAGTGTTTTTAAAATGAACTTACTATTAATAATAACAAATAGATTTTATAAATAATTTACTGTCATTTTTTTTATAAAAATCTTTTACATAAAAATATGTATATATATTAAACAAGATTTATATAATATTATTATTTTATTGATAAATTATTATTTCAAAGTGAAGCAAAAATAAATATATACAGTATAATGTAACGAATGGCATACTAAATAATAACAATAATAAAAAGCAAGCTATAGCTTCATCTTTTTCCATTTCTTTTATTTTATTTAAGCTTCCAATTTTTTTGCAATGTCCACCTAATGTAGTCATGAGCATGTATACAGAATCTGAAAAGGTACCATAAAATTTATTAGATTTAATCACTTTTATTTCTTCTATATCAGCATTAAGAACAATGTTAAATCGTTCTGTTTTTCCATTATCTATATTTTCATATAATTTATTTATATCATTATCTTTTGTAATGATAATAATATTAACAGATATATTTCGATATTTATTTAATGTAGATTTTACAACATCTATAAATTGAGTAATATTACAATCACATGGTTCACCATCTGTCCAAATTAGTATAGCTACTGGTTTACCTTCAATACTTTCGTAATGTTTAATTATTTTATTAAATGATCTGAGTAATGATGATCTTTTATTTGTAGGAGCATTATCATTTAATACTTTTTTTAAAACATCTTTATTATTGATATTTAATATATTTTTATTATTATTATTTTTTTTATTTAAAAATGAAATATTTAAACCATCATTATCAATCATTTTAAGAAAATCAAAAAAATCTATTAAATAATTAGATATTTTTTCATATATAGTATCTTCTTTTTTATGATTATCAAAAAAAAAATTGGTTGAACCAGAGTTATCAACCAGAGCACAAAATTGAATAGTACCTTTAAAACTCCATAATTCATCACTAAACTTATGAATTTTATATTTTTTTATATAATAATAAAGATCATTTTGAACATAGTTTCTTGAATACATTTTTTGAAGTTATATTTTGTTATAGGCTTACTATAACAAATAAATTTATAAATAAATAATTTTCAATTTTTTTTTGGTATTCTAATTAATTAAATCAATAATTGATTTAATTGTAAAAATTTGTTGTAAATATTTATCTTTATATTCTTTTTTTAATCTATAATCTTCTATTATTGGTATTGAATGATACCACATCATATTTACATATTCATTTTTTATATGAATATCTGAATCATCTTCCAAATCACTATTAATGATAGTTAAATATTTCAACCAAATATGAAAATCAGAATGTGAATATAAAAGATCAATATCTTTATTTTCATGAATATTCAAACTTATATTATTTTTATGTAATAATTCATCATCAACATTATCTAAATAGTCAAATAATGCTAAATCTTTACGATCAAATATATTATAGTTATCATCAAAAATATTTTGAAATAATGATAATATTATTCTTATATAAATAGGTTTTAAATTTGAGTAAAGTACAAGTCTATTTTCATTAGATAAACCTTCAAAAAGTGTTACATTTGAATCACATTCAACATTTGTCCAATATAAATAATTTTCTGTTGATTTAGATTCCATTTCATTAAGATATAATAATATCTCACGAATAATATTTTTAATTTTAGATATCATTCTATTATTGTAATTTTAAATATTAGATATATTCTATAGTAAATATTTTTCAATTTTTTTTTTATAAAAATAAACTGTTTCATAATTCAATATCAGTAAATTATTGATAAAATTAAAATATTTTTTTTATAAAATACAATTAAAATACATATTATTTTTTGGTTTTATAGCTTTATTTTTAATAAATATAAAAAATATAATAATTTATTATTTAAATTTTGATTAAAATGATGAAAATATATAAGTTCTTATATTATCAATTAAAAATATAGTAAACAATATTTTTATAATATAAACAATATTTATAATATAAAAATAAAACATTTCTTTTTTTATAAAATAATAATATTATTTTATTGATATAATTATTGATACTTAATTATGAAACAGCTTAAAAGAAACAGCTTAAAAGTATATGTTTGGTTTACTTAACCTATAACATAAATATTTAAATTTATTTTTAGGCACAAAACTATCAGGTATAATATATGGACAACTTTCTGCAAAAACTAATTTAATTTTTCTATATTTTATATTATTATTAATTTTATTATCGTATATATCTTTAATACTTGAATAATTTGTATGATTTATTTTAATATTTTTAATTTTTAAAATTTTTATTTTAAAATTTCGATTTATAAGTATTTCAAATTCAGACTCATTATGTTCTACTATTTTTTTTTCTATATTATTTAAATTATTTAAATTATTATGAAAAAAATGATTTGATAAGAATAACCCTGGTACTTTATGTTCTTTTTTAATATTTAATATTAAAAGAATATTATTATGATAATCATTTATAAAATCTAAAGATGATTTTATATTAAAAGATGTTGAGACATAATTATCAAATATAAATTCTTCATCTATTTTATTAAGTATTTCATTTTTTTTTATTTTATATTCATAGGATTTCGTCATTTTATAAAAAACATCCGGTGAATTCGTTATGTTATTATCATTTTTCATTCCTCTAAACAATATACAATCTGATAATTGTAACTCACTATAATAATTATTAAATATATAGTCAATATTACTAATTTGATTTAAAATTATTTTTTCTTTATAGCTAGATATTTTTTTAATATCATTTGGAAATATATATAGTGGATCTTTATTTATGATATTTTTTCTAAAGATATTTTTTATATTACTATTATAATGAGAATAATTATAAATTAATGGAAATGATTTATTGATTAATATATTATTTATCGTTAAATAACCATCATTTTTATAATAAATAAATGTTTCAAATTTATCTTTATTTTCTTTTATTATTTTTTCCAATATTTTAATATGATATTTATACCAATCTATTTTATTAGGATAAAATATTTTATAGTCAATATTGTATTCTGGATTATGAATAATTTTTTCAATTATTTCAAATATCTTTTTATTTTTAAGTATTTTTTGATTAATTTCCATTATTATAAATAATATATAAATAATATTAAAAATATAGAACAAATAAAATATTTATATATTTTATATGAAAGATAAAAAGTTATATGACTATACATGGGGTCTTGGTATTGAACATGAAATGCATATATTTCATAAACCAATAGAGACAAAAAATAATATAACAGATTTTATATTATTTGATTCATATAGCGCGGTTCAAAGAATTTTAGAAGAGAAAACAGATTCTTTATTAAATATAAGTTATGATGATTATAAATTTTTAAGAGATGAAGTTCCATTTGAAACAAGTGGACGAAGATGTAATGATCAATGGGTAATTAAAACAGTTCCGGTTAAAATGCCTGAATTTATTACAATGTTTCCATTTTGTTCTATAAAAAAAAATAGAGATATTAAAAATATGACAAAGGATATTGTTGAATCAAAAAAAAGATTTTATAATCTTTTAATGCAGGATAAAATAACGCAAAAATTAGTAAAAAAATATGGTGAGTTTTGTGAACATCCTTTTGGTATGACAAGAACATTAAAATGTCCAATATCTCATAATAAAGGAATTTATAATTTTGAAAAAGATAAAAAAGGAAATGATTTATTATTACCTGAGTATAATGGTAGTTATCATATTACATTTACACTTCCACATAAAGAAAATATATCAAATAATGATTTTATAAAAATGCATAAAAATTTTTGTAATCAATTACAATGGTTAGAACCATTATTATTAACATCCTATTTTACCGGTGATGAATATGCTCCAGGTTCAGGACAAGAAAGAGTACGAGGAAGTTTTCGTGTAATGATTATTGGATGGGGTAATTTTGCTGGTACAGACATAAGATTATTAGATAAAGGTATTGGTAGATATGCTAAAACACCTATATATTGGAGAGAAAATTTACATTTTAAAGATGTTGAAAAATTAAAACCTTGTTATGAACCATCTCCGATGGCATTAAGAGAAGGTGCAACAAGTAGTTTAAGTTCAGATTTTAGAACATTTGGTTCAACTGATCCTCTTAGACCCGCACATAGAGAATCTGGTGTTGGTATGACAAAACCGAATGGTGTTGAATTTAGAATTTTTGATCATTTTCCTGATAAATATATTGATCATTTATTAATGTTAATCTCACTTGTTGCACAAAATAGCAATATTACAAAAACAACAGGTTATGTATATAAAAATAAAATATGGATTAATGAATTACATAATATAATGAAAAATGGTTATAAAGCAAGACTTTCTAAATCTTATATTCAATTATTAAGAAAAAAATTAGGATTAAAAATCAAAAGTAGTTCTATTATTGCAATGGATATTTTTAAAATTATATATAAGGAATTATGGGATAAAAATATTGACGGGGATTGGAGTAAAATTTTTAATTGTGAAATAAAACCCGATTATGATAAGATTATCATTCCGGAAGTAAATAAGAAAGCATGGCAATTTGCATTTATGATAAAATTAAATAGTAACAATAAATTATTACATAAATTTAATCTTTTATCTAAATATTTAAATGATAATAAAAATGTACATTATGATGATTTTTCTATAAAAGTCTTAAAAATATTTGGTAAAAAATGGGAGTATGATATTGAAGATATTGCATATTTTTATCAATCTTTAAAATATAATGTATCTGATAAATTTATAGAAACGTCCATTAAAGTAGAATTAGTGAAAGATAAATATGGTATTATTAATGAAATTATTGTTATAGATGAAATAGCTGAATTTCATAATTTTAATTATCAAATAAAAGACTACTTTGGTGAAGATATATTAAGTAATATTTTTTAATATTTTTTTCTAAATATATATATATAATGCATAACAAAATAAATATCGATTTTTCAAATAATAAAAATGTAAGTATAAATAAATTTAAAAGCAATATTATTACTAAATTACGAAATGCACGAGAAATTATAAATAATGATGATCAATTTATAGAATTAAAAAGTAAATTAGTTCATTTATTAAAAGAAACAAATGATATTAAATTAGTTGTTTCAAATAATTATTATAATATTGAAAGCAATATATATAATGGTGCTGGTGGAGGATCTGAAAATAATATGTTTCAAGAATATACTAATTTAGATAATGAAATATATACTATAAACACACAAAATGGAGGACTACTTGAAAATAATTTATTACACGAATTTAATGAAATAGATAGTGAAAATAATATTGATCCAGAATTAAAAGAAGGAGGATATTATGATGAATTACAACTAGGTATAGAAGAAATACAAGAAGGAGGTATGGAAGAAGAAGGTGGCATTGAACAAGAAGGAGGTATGGAAGAAGAGGAAGAAGAAGGTATGGAAGAAGATGATCAAGAAGGAGGTATGGAGGAAGAAGAGGAAGAAGGTATGGAAGAAGAGGAACAAGAAGGAGGTATGGAGGAAGAAGAGGATCAAGAAGGAGGTATGGAGGAAGAAGAGGAAGAGGAAGAAGAAGGTATGGAAGGAGGTATGGAAGAAGAAGAGGAACAAGAAGAAACTATTGAAGGTGATGATCAAGAAGGAGGTATGGAAGAAGAAGAGAATGATGAATATAAACATGAAGGTGGATATTATAATAATGATCATGATAATCAAACTTATTTATTTGATTCAAATGATTCAGATGAAGAATCATTAATATTTAATAAAAAAAATTTAAGTAATAAAAAATTTCTAAATACGTTGAATGTAAATACATTAAAAGATATTATGCGAAACAATAATATGAAATTATCTAAAAATGGGCATTATCTTAAAAAAAATGAAATGATTAAAAATATAAAAAAATTATATAAATAATTTTAATTTAAAAATATATTATATATAAAAATATATCCATGGAAGATTTAGAAAAAGATTTTAATAAATATACATTACTAATAAAAGATTTAAAAATAGAAGATATAAATAATGATGATAAATTATATCTTTATGCAAATTATAAACAAGCATTATTTGGAAATAATAATAATGAAAAACCATCTATATTTGATAGAATAGAAATGGCAAAATGGAAAGAATGGAATTCTTTAAAAAATATAAGTAAAGAAACTGCAATGGAAAATTATATTAAAAAAGTAAAAGAATTATTATAAAATATATCCTAAACTTTTTTCTTGTTCATTATCTACATTTTTTTTTACAATATCTATTTCATTTCTTTTTAATTTAATATCTTTTATATAAAACATATAATCTTTTGTTCCTTTATAATTATTTATTTTTATATATTTATTGTATTTTTTTATAAGATTAAATTTTATATAAAAATATTCTAACACTGCTTCATAAAAATCTCTTATATCTTCATATCTTATTAATAAATAATTTTTAACTTTTTTAGGCATATCATGTATTAAAAAATTATTTTTAACTTTTCTTAATTCAAAAATATTATGATATCTTTTTTTTGTGATCATATTTCTATCTTCTATAATTTCAGTTTTTGTATCTTCATAAATACTATAAAATTCATTAAATAAAAAATGTTGAATATTTACTCTATTTTCAATCGGAATATGATGCATTTTTTTATAAAAACTATCTATCCATGATATTGGTTCTCTTATAATACCTATAAAAAGAGTTTCATCTTCTTCTTTCGAATGATTAAAATTATAAAATCCAAAAAAATGTTTATATGAATATTTTGTTGTATATTCTATTGCAAAATTTTTTAAAATTGCATTCATTAAAAAATTTGTTCCAGAACATCTTTCTCCATATATTGTAAAGTATTTTATCATATTATTATTTTAATATTAGATCTAAAATAATATATAAAATCTCACTTTTTATATTTATAAAAAAAATGACAGTAAAAAATTATTAGTAAAAACATTATTATTGTATCAAGTATTCAAAATGTCTTCACATTTGACATCTGGTCTTAGATTAGTGTTTTCTGGTAAGTTAGATCTTACCGAAAACTTTAGCATCTTTGCAATTTATGATCTAGCGAATCATCCAGAAGAGGAATTATGGCATGAGTTGTTTGTTGATAAAAGATGTCCACAACTCGAATTCGATGTTCTTGAGCGTGAGAAAATGATTATTGCAAATAATGCACATAGATTCTATTTGAATTCCTGGCTATTGAATGTAGTGAAATGGGCTGTGAAGAATGGATATGCCTTAAATATTACAAGCGTTGAGCCATATACGTATGTATGGAATAAACAGTGTGAAAAAGATGGTAATGATGCAATCGACTTCATGTTTGGGTTGAAAGTTCGAACTGAAGCCATTTTGAGTTTTGCAAAAAAAAACCATCAGGATTTTAAGATGGGTTTTTCTTATGAGAAAGTTAGCAAAAGATGTATGAAAAACTTCTACTATGCAAATCGCGGGTGTATTGAAAGAGGATGTAGCTGCTATCTTGGTTCTGAATACCAGAAGGGACGATTACCTTTGGATCATAATAATCACCGCAATTTGTTTCCATATTTGTATAGAATGAACATGCGACATGTTGATACAGAAACTACTAAATGGGGCATGAAAAAAATTTTTTCATACAAAAATGACGTTTTCACAGCATATGACGATCTACAGACTGTAATTTACAGATCTGTACATAAATACTCATTCAAAGACGTTCTTACTGATTTGTTTGATGAGATCCAGTTTAGGAATGCACATCGTGATTTTAATTTACTTCTTGAAGAACAACGTAGGTTATAGAATGTATATAGACTCGCCAAATTACAAAGTAGGTTATAGAATGTATATAGACTCGCTAAATTATAATTAAGTTATTGTATTTATTAAAAAATTTGTTCCAGAATATCTTTCTCTAATATATTCTAAAATATTAGATCTAAAATATTAGATCTAAAATAATATATAAAATCTCACTTTTTATATATACTCTTTCAAATAAAAAAATAAAAATAGGAAGGTATGTGTAGAAAACCTAGGTTTCCTCACTTTTAACAGAATCCTCAATACTATATTTTGCTTTCCATTTTAAATCATTGTATATAAAATCAACATTTGAATAGGAAGATATTAAATTTCCTGTTCTTCTTAAACCAATTTTATAATTTAATTTTGTTTTATTTACTTTTTCAAATGCATGAATAAGTTCCAATATAGTAGTATCAATACCAGTACCTATATTATATATTTTCAATCCTTTAATAGATTCATCTAATATATTATCATAACAAATTTTATGTGAATTTGCTAAATCAATTACATTAATAAAATCTCTTAAACATGTTCCATCTCTTGTATCATAATCTGATCTAAATATTTTTATATTGATATTCAATTATGAAACAGCTTATAAATTAAATTATTAAAAATATGTTATTAAATAAGTTATTAAAATTAAATTAAATTAAATTATTAAAAAGATGTTATTAAAATTAAATTAAATTATTAAAAAGAGATGTTATTAAAATAAGATATTAAAAATAAGTTATTAAAATTAAATTAAATTATTAAAAAGAGATGTTATTAAAATTTACACCCCCCCTAATTATAATTTTTATTGTATTATAAATAAAAACTAATAAAATAATTTAATTATTGGTTTTTATTTTTTTATATAAAATTGGGGGGTATAAATTTTTATAAATCTTTGGTTTATTAAAATAAGTTATTAAAATAAGTTACACCCAATGTCAGATATTTAATATCATAAAATTATGTAGAATATTTATAAAATCAATTATTTTATCAATAGTTTTATATAAAAAAATAATATATATATATATTAATATATTATTAAAAATTAAGCAGAATAATTATAAAATTTATATTTGCATTAACACTTATATATTAAAAATATATTAAAATATATTTTTATATAGTTAAATGTCCACGATTGAATCACATCCCCCTAATTTTATATAAAAAATAAAACTAATAATTAAATTATTTTATCAGTTTTTATTTATAATACATTAATTAAATAATATATTATAGGGGGGTGTAAATTTTAATGATTCTTAAATGTATCACAATTTATAATTCTACTAATATATTTTCTAAAATTTGAAGATTTATTTAATTTTATAATTATGGTAAAAAATAATTATAAAAAATAGGTAGAATTACAAATTGCATTGACTATACCATTTTATTCAAATATTTATATTTATAATTTTATTAAATTTTTATAATTATTTTTTAAAAATAAGTATATATAAAAAATATATTTAAATAAAAAATAATAATTAAAATTTTATAAATTTTTTAATAAAAATATAATTTATAAAAATAAATATTATTTTATTTTTTTATAAAATAATATTTATAATGCTTTAACAAATATATATTTTATCAATATTATTGTAAAAATATATATCTTAAAATTGTTAAAAAAGTAAGAATTTTAAAACAATTTCAGATCTATTCTATTATATAATTATATAAATTATAAATAATTATATAAATTATAAATAATAATATTTAACTGTAGAAAAATATTATTAAGTTTCTAGTATTTGGGTTTAAGTTTTAGTGATTCTCAATCGATGCTAGAAACTTAATTTTATTATTAATAAAATAAGATTAAAAAAATTATTTAAAAAAATTTCTTGTTAATTTTATTATAATAAGTTTCTAGCAATGGATTTTCAAGTGTAACAAATAATAAAACAGCTAGCTTAAGACTATATAATCTTATTGAAAATTTTAAAGAAAATTCTATAAAATTTTATATTTTTCATAACCATTTTTATTATATTTTTTATAAAAAAAATTGGGATACATATTTTTATCAATAACTTCTTTAGAAGATTCATTATACATCATAATTAAAAAATTATTATATGAATTATTATCATCTAATAAATGAATATTATACTTTTTTGATATTTTAATTAATTCATAAAATAAATACATTAATATATTTTCATTCATTTTATACCATAAATCAAATTCACACATTTATATTTATTAAATTAATTTAATTATATAAACTTATTTTTAAGTAAATTTATATACTCAATTATTTATTTATTTATTTATTTATTATATTATATTATAATATAATAAATATGTTTAGTCTTAATGATAATTTACCATTATATTCAATTTTTATATTATTTTTAATTATATCTGCATCTTTTATTACAGAACTTTTTCCATGTAAAGTAAGAAAAATATTAAATAATAATATTTATATAAAACATTTTTTTGGTTTTTTAACAATGTTATTTTTTGTTATATTGACAACACCTATTAAAAATAGTGATGTATTAATTATAATTTTAAAATCCTTTTTAGTATATATAATATTTATATTTGTTACAAAAACAAATTATATCTTTTTTATAACAATTATGATTCTTCTTGCAATCATATATATATTAATATTAAAAAAATATGAATTAAAAGATATTATTGATAATGAAAAAGATAATGATGAAAAAAATAAACTTACAAATTATTTAAATAATTTTGTTATCATAAATGATATATTATTTATTTTAGTAATAATATTAATAATTATAGGATTTTTAATATATTATGGTGAGAAAAAATATGAATATAAAAAAGATTTTAATTTTATTATATTTTTATTTGGAAAACCAGATTGTAGTTATAAAAATTCAAATATTAGCATGATTAATTCATTAAAATATGCAGTTAAAAATAATTAATATTCATTTTTATTTTTTTTTATAATTTTCAAATTATTTTTTTTTATTATTGTTCTATCAGAATATATAAAGTTAACCGCTTCATTTGCAAGCGATTCATCTTTTAAAAAAATTTTAAGTCTTTCTAAAATTAGTTTTTTTGTAATAGTTTCACTTACATTATTTGTTGTATATTTTATTATTTTATCTCCAAAAATAATATCTTTATTTGTTACATTATTTGTTTCCATAATATTCATTATATTATGGTTTAAACTTTCTTTTTCTTTTTTTATATTATTGAAAATATTTTTATATTTTTCTTCCTCATTCTCTAATTCAATAAGTTTTTCAACATATTCTTTTAAATTATTTGTATATGACATATAATCTATATTATTTACTTTAAATAAATAACTTTAAATATTTTTATTTTTTAATAAATTTAAATCTTATCACATAAATCAACATGTGATAGCATCATTCTTCTACAACAGTAACGAGTTATATTCATTTCATCTAATATTTTTCCTTCTATTGTTTTATTTTCAAGTGTTTCAATTTCAATAAAACGATTTTTTTTATTATTTTTAATATCTTCATTTATGTAAGACATTTGAATTCTATTTAAATATTCTTCCCATAAATGTGCAATAACTTTATTACATGTAAAACATCTAATCGGAATAATCATTTATATTATATTATATTATATTATAATTATATTTTAAATATTAAAAATCAATTTTTTATAATTTTTAAAAAAGCGTTTATTTAAAAGCTTTTTTTATATAGAATATATTATATATATGGATACTAAAGCAAATCTTAGTAATAGAAAAAAAATAAATGAATTAGCAATTCAACATAATAAATTAACAACATTGGTCGCATGTTTATTAAATGAAGTTAGTGGATTAAAAAAAGAATTAAATGATATTAAAGGAAATGATACAACTATACATCATTCAAGAAGTGAACCTACACGACATTCATCAAATCATACACAACAAGTTCACCACCAAATAAATCCAAATAAATTTCCAAACTTTAATGAATTAAGAGCCGAAGATATTTTAAAACAATTATCTATAAATAATACTTCTGATAATTAAATATATATATATATATATTATAAAGATGCTATGTAAATATAAGAATATATTTGGTAGTCCTGGAAAAGGATTACATAAATATCGTATATACAATATTGCAATTATTGATGTATTAATAACAATAATTATTGCAATAATAATATCATATTTATTCAAAATTAATTTTATATATACAATTATTATATTATTTTTAGCTGGTATAATAATACATAGAATATTTTGTGTAAGAACAACAATTGATAAATTATTATTTTAATCTTCATTTTTAATAATTTTAAATACATATGATTCTTTAAAAAATAAACTCCATTGTGCATTTATTAATATTATTATTCCATATATAAATAATAATAATTTTGTTTCATGGTCTATTAATGATAATCCATTAAAAAATGGATTAAATAATATTATTAATAGTATAGACATTAATGCTACAAAAACAAATTCAATATGATGTTTCCAAAATGTAAAATTTTCAACTAATTTATTATTTTTTTTATAATTATAATATATTGCTAGTCCAGAAAATATAAAATATAATATTTTTATAAAAAATATGAATGACACGTAAAATGTATATATTTTCATATATATATATATATACATATTATAAAATATAAATTTA
>Ga0214921_10003210_pt1 | contig 25287 bp, 22 predicted proteins | sample LL1505_MetaG_FD_177992 | JGI IMG/M metagenome (GOLD analysis project Ga0214921, IMG submission 177992) | Freshwater microbial communities from Lake Lanier, Atlanta, Georgia, United States - LL-1505 | ecosystem: Environmental > Aquatic > Freshwater > Lake | place: USA: Georgia | collected...
TTCCAGTCGAATACCAAGAGCGAGCTAAATACGAATTAGATGTGGTTGCCCAAATGGGATTCCCGGGCTACTTCTTGGTTGTGGCCGACCTGTGTTACTACGCGCGCGAGAACGGTATCCGGGTTGGTCCAGGTCGTGGCTCGGCAGCGGGTGCGGTAATCGCGTGGGCTCTTCGTATTACCGAACTTGATCCAATTCTGCACGGACTCTATTTCGAGCGCTTCCTAAATCCCGAACGGGTATCCATGCCCGACATCGACATCGATTTCGACGAGCGTCGGCGTAGTGAAATGATTCGCTACGCCACCGAAAAATATGGCGAAGACCGAGTCGCTCAGATTGTCACTTTTGGCGTCATTAAGGCGAAAGCAGCAGTTCGCGATGCGGCGCGAGTGCTTGGCTTGCCACCGGCAATCGGTGATCGAATCACAAAAGCAATGCCGCCTGCTGTTATGGGTAAGGACATCACGCTAACTGGAATTTTTGATGCAAATGATTCACGTTACGGCGAAGCCGGCGAAGTACGCGATTTATACGAAAGCGATCGCGAAGTTAAAGAAGTTATAGACATGGCTCGCGGGCTTGAAGGTTTCAAGCGACAAACTGGTGTGCATGCAGCTGGCGTGATTCTGTGTAAAGAACCGCTAATGGATGTTCTGCCAATTTTCCGTCGCGAACAAGATGGTTCTATCATCACGCAGTTTGACATGGGGGCTTGTGAAAAGCTCGGTTTGCTCAAGATGGACTTCTTGGGCCTTAGAAATCTAACGGTTCTAGAAGATACGTTAGAAATTATTGAACGTAATCGTAATGAAAAAGTTGTTTTAGAAGAATTGACGCTAGACGACAAACCAACATACGAGTTATTGGCCCGAGGCGACACGCTAGGTGTATTCCAGCTAGATGGTGGACCCATGCGCGCACTCCTTAAATCGATGGTGCCAAACAACTTCGAAGACATCTCAGCGGTTATCGCGTTGTACCGCCCTGGGCCCATGGGCGCCAACGCGCACAACGACTATGCCGACTACAAGAACAAACGTAAAGCTGAAGTGCCAATCCATCCTGAACTTGAGACAGTGCTTGCTCCAATTCTTGGCGATACGTATGGATTGATTGTGTATCAAGAGCAAGTTATGGCTATCGCACAAACTGTGGCCGGTTACACGCTGGGTCAGGCAGATTTGCTGCGCCGAGCTATGGGTAAGAAAAAAGCCGAGGAACTCTCCCGAGAGTACATTCCATTCCAGCAAGGTATGAAGGACCGCGGCTTCTCTGATGCGGCAATCAAAGCGCTTTGGGACAAGCTCATTCCCTTCTCGGATTATGCGTTTAACAAGGCGCACAGTGCTGGGTATGGCCTAGTTTCGTACTGGACTGCGTACTTAAAAGCTAACTACCCAGCCGAATACATGGCTGCTCTGCTAACAAGTGTTAAAGACGATAAAGACAAATCGGCAATCTATTTGAACGAATGTCGCCATATGGGTATCAGTGTTCTGCCACCAGATGTGAACGAGTCAGAAGTTGACTTCATTGCTATCGATAAAGACATTAGATTCGGACTTTCAGCACTTCGAAATGTTGGACAAAACGTGGTTGAGTCGCTCATTGCCTCACGTAAATCAGAAGGTAACTTCACTTCCTTTGTTGATTTCTTAAACAAGGTTGATTCGGCAGTTTGTAATAAGCGGGTAATTGAATCGCTGATCAAAGCCGGCGCTTTCGATTCGCTCGGACATACGCGCAAAGGTTTGCTCACTGTGCACATCGATGCGGTTGAATCAATTTCGGTTACCAAGAAATCGCAGGCGGTCGGGCAATACGACTTATTCGGAATGTTCGACGATCACTCGGAAAATTCGATTGCTGGTATCGAGTTGCAAATTCCTGAAGACGAATGGGATAAGAAACTCCTATTGGCTCACGAGCGCGACATGCTCGGCTTGTACGTGAGCGATCATCCGCTTTTCGGCGTTGAACATGTTTTGGCAACCATGACGACAAAGTCAATTGCTGATGTTGCTGAATTGAGTTCAGGTTCGATGGTAACCCTTGGCGGAATCATCGGAAGTGTTCAACTGAAGACGGCGCGCGCAACTGGTAACCGTTGGGCTATTGTCCAGCTCGAAGATTTGGCTGGCACGATCGAAATCAACGTTTACTCAAGTCAGTACGAAAAACTGGGACATTTGCTCAATCAAGATGCAATTGTGCTGATGAAAGTTCGGGTTGATGGTGGCGATGAAGGTCGCCAACGTATTAGTGCTTTCGAAATCACTGTGCCAGATTTAGGCCAGGCAAAAACCGGCCCAGTGGAAATTTACATTCCACAGTCCAGAGTGAACCCAGCCATGATGGATTCACTTCGAAATGTTTTAGCAAGTCATCCAGGCACAATCCCGGTGCACTTAACTGTGGTAATGCCAGATCGCCAAGTTTCCACTCGCCTTGAAGATTCGCTGCGAGTTTCGGCAAATGGCGCACTTTATGGTGACTTGAAAGCATTACTAGGCGCCAATTGTCTAGATGGCCCGCCTGCTCGCACTGCGTAGCCACCTCCAAAATTCCTTTAGAATTGTTAGGTGCTCAATACTCTGGACTTACGTGGTGGTACGCGCAACTCGCGCGAACTGCGCGATGTGGTGCCTAGGGCTCAATTTGATCTAGATGCGGTACTCGAACAAGTTCGCCCAATCGTTGAAGATGTTGCGGCTCGCGGCGAAGTTGCTGCCCAAGAATGGTCCACCAAACTCGATGGAATTTGTGCGCCCCAGCTGCGGGTGCCCCTTGATGTGATTCAAGAATCCTTGGCAACTTTAGATGTCGATGTTCGCGCAAGTCTTGAAGAAGCAATCCGCCGCGTTCGGATAGTGCACCAGTCGCAGGTGCGTGGTGAATCATCGGTTACTGTGGCTCCCGGCGGTGTCGTCAGCGAGCGTTGGGTTCCTGTTGAACGCGTTGGCTTATATGTGCCAGGTGGGCGAGCTGTCTACCCAAGCAGTGTTGTGATGAATGTAGTGCCGGCGCAAATAGCTGGGGTGGAATCAATTGCTGTTGTGTCGCCGCCGCAGAAGGACAACAACGGTTGGCCGCATCCAACAATTTTGGCTGCGTGCGCAATTCTTGGTGTTGACGAGGTCTATGCAGTTGGTGGCGCGCAGGCTATTGCGCTTCTTGCATATGGCACCGAGCAAATCGATCCAGTAAATCTTGTGACTGGCCCGGGCAACATGTGGGTTACTGCAGCAAAACGATTACTCAAAGGCAGAATTGGCATTGATTCTGAAGCTGGTCCAACTGAAATTGCGATTTTGGCTGACGATTCAGCAAATGCTATTTATGTTGCAGCAGACTTAATTAGCCAAGCTGAACACGATGTGGTTGCGGCTTCAGTATTAGTTACAGACAGTCTCGAATTGGCGCAGGCCGTTCAAACTGAAATAGCTCGTCAAGTTCAATTAACTAAGCACTCTGATCGAGTAACTACTGCGCTTACTGGCCAGCAATCAGCCATTGTTTTGGTAGATGATTTGAGTCACGGGCTCGAAGTGGTTGATGCATACGCTGCTGAACATTTGGAGATTCACACTCGTGACGCCGCAAATGTTGCCCGTAAAGTGAAAAATGCCGGCGCAATTTTCGTAGGCGATTTCTCGCCGGTTTCGCTGGGGGACTACGCAGCTGGCTCTAATCACGTATTACCAACCGGTGGTTGTGCATGTCATTCGTCAGGGCTTTCTGTACAGACATTTTTGCGGGGGATTCACTATGTTGAGTACTCCAAGTCGGCGCTAGAAGACATCGCCAAGACGGTAATCACTTTGGCCAATGCCGAAGACCTTCCTGGGCACGCCGCGGCAGTTGAAGTTCGCTTGCCATGAGTGAATTAAGACTTCGTTCAGATTTAGTTGGTCGCACCCCTTACGGCGCTCCGCAGTTAGATGTACCGGTGCGGCTAAATGTGAACGAGAATCCATTTGCACCTTCGGCTGAACTCGTTAAAGCAATCGGTGTAGCCGTTATGAATGCTGCTACTGATCTGAATCGCTATCCAGATCGCGATGCTATTGACTTACGCAAAGATTTAGCGCAGTACATTTGCGCAGAATCAAATACCGATGTGAGTTGGGAAAATATTTGGCCAGCAAATGGCAGTAACGAAGTAATGCATCATCTACTCCAGGCTTATGGTGGCCCAGGCCGTCGACTCGTCACTTTTGGTCCGACTTATTCAATGTATCCGGATTATTGTCGTGAAACTTTTACTGAATATGTTGAAGTCCCTCGGGATAATGATTTTGGAATTGATACTGATTCAATAGCCAACGCTTTAACGTTAAATCCCGACATCATTGTGTTGTGTTCACCCAATAATCCAACTGGAACTGTCTTGGATGTTCAGGTCTTGGATTTCGTTGTACAGAATTTTGCCGGGTTAATCATTGTTGACGAGGCTTACGCCGAATTTCGGGATATAAGTCAGCCAAGCGCGCTGGCAAGTTACGCCGGACATCCAAGAGTGGTTATTACTCGAACCATGAGTAAAGCGTTTTCCTGTGCTGGACTGCGTCTTGGATATGCCGTAGCGCATCCAGATATAGTTTCGGCCTGCCAACTAGTGCGTTTGCCGTATCACCTATCTGCAGTAACCCAGGCCGTTGCCAGAGCGGCTTTGGCACACAGCGCAGAATTGCTCGGCCAAGTTGCATTGTTGCGTAGCGAACGCGATTCTTTATACGCGTGGCTGATTGAACACGGTTTCTTGGTAAGCCCAAGTGGGGCAAACTTCATCCTGTTTGGTACTTTTGCCGACCGCGACGACGTTTGGCAACAGTTATTGCATCAGGGAGTTCTGATTCGCCAAAGTGGCCCAGCAGGCTGGTTACGCGTGTCAATCGGCACGCCAGCGGAAAATGAGAGTTTCCGTAAGGCATTATTAAGTGTTGAACTTTAATTAATTGATAAGCAGGAAGAAGTAAATAATGGCACGCACAGCAAAGGTCGAACGCGCTACTAAAGAAAGTTCAGTACTCGTTGACCTGAACCTAGATGGCACTGGCAAGGTAGACGTTGAGACTGGAGTTCCATTTTTTGACCACATGTTGGCCCAGCTAGGTAAGCATGGTGGCTTCGATCTGTATGTGCGCACTCAGGGCGATGTTGATGTTGACTCACACCACACAGTTGAGGACACCGCGCTTGCATTTGGTCAGGCACTTCGTGAAGCACTAGGCGACAAAGTGGGAATTCGTCGTTTCGGCGATTCGTATGTCCCACTGGATGACACCGGCTGCCAAGCTGCCGTTGACCTTTCTGGGCGCCCATATTTAGTGCACGAAGCACCACTTACCGTTGAATTAATCGGAACCTACGACACCACACTTACCAAGCACATTTGGGAATCAATTACAGCGGCGGCACAAATCTGTATTCACGTTCGAGTACTTGGTGGCAACAACGCCCACCACGTTTCCGAAGCACAGTTCAAAGCTGTTGCTCGAGCATTGCGCGACGCTGTCGCGCTAGATAGCCGAGTAACCGACATTCCATCAACAAAGGGAAGTCTGTAAGTTCGTGACCAATGTTGTGGTTCTGGACTACGGTTCAGGCAACCTGCGTTCGGCAGCCAAGGCGCTTGAAACAACTGGCGTGTCAGTTGAAGTGACTTCTGATTTTGACCGTGCCTTAAATGCTGATGGGTTAGTAGTGCCAGGTGTTGGCGCATTTGCCGCTTGCATCGCTGGATTAAAAAGTGTGCGTGGCGATCAAATTATTGAACGTCGCCTTGCCGGTGGCCGACCAGTTCTGGGCATTTGTGTTGGGATGCAGATACTCTTTGCCGGCAGCGAAGAACATGCACAAGACCTGCACCCCGGTCTCGATCAATGGCCAGATGTTGTTAAAGCGCTCGATGCGCCGGTTTTGCCGCAAATGGGCTGGAATACCGTTAGTGCCCCTGCTAGTTCACAAATGTTCAATGGCGTTGCGGATCAGCGGTTCTATTTCGTTCACTCGTATGCCGCGCAATCTTGGACTTTGCGCGAAGATGCACTTTATGTCCCCGCCGCAGTTACTTGGGCAGAATACGGAAGTCGCTTCATCGCGGCAGTTGAAAATGGGCCACTGTGGGCTACGCAGTTCCACCCAGAAAAATCGGGCGATGCTGGATTGGCGTTATTAGGCAATTGGGTGAAAACATTATGAAATTCGTCTTGATAAAAAATAGGGAAGTAGCGCCGTGGACTCGTTAATTTTATTACCAGCTGTTGATGTGGCGGATGGTCAAGCTGTTCGCCTTGTGCAAGGACAGGCAGATCAGCAGACCAGTTATGGCGACCCGCTACAGGCAGCCCTAGATTGGCAGGCTGCCGGTTCCGATTGGATTCATCTCGTTGATCTGGATGCGGCGTTTGGTCGTGGCTCAAATCGCGAACTGCTTGCTGATGTTGTTGGTCGACTCGATGTCAATGTTGAACTCTCTGGTGGGATTCGTGACGACGAATCACTCAGGGCTGCATTGGCAACTGGTGCTCGTCGAGTAAATCTAGGCACTGCCGCGCTGGAAGATCCAGATTGGACAGCCAAAGTTATTTCCGAATTCGGTGATCGAATTGCAGTTGGTTTAGATGTGCGTGGCACAACATTGGCAGCCCGTGGCTGGACTAAAGAAGGCGGCGACCTTTGGGAAACTCTAGAGCGTCTAGATCGTGATGGCTGCACTCGCTACGTAGTCACCGATGTAACTAAGGATGGAACTTTGCAAGGACCAAACGTTGAGTTACTTAAACAAATGTGTGAACGCACAGACAAGCCTGTGATTGCAAGTGGTGGAATTTCAAACCTGAATGATTTGGAAGTTTTGCGCGGGTTAACGTCCATCGGTGTTGAGGGCGCCATCGTGGGTAAAGCGCTTTACGCAGGCGCATTCACTTTGGTTGAAGCAATTGAAGTTGCTGGGCCACAAAGGTAAATCATGTCTTTAGCTGTTCGAGTGATTCCATGTCTTGATGTAGACAACGGGCGCGTGGTTAAAGGCGTTAATTTCGTTGACTTACGAGATGCTGGTGACCCAGTTGAACTTGCTCGAGCCTATGGCCAGGCAGGCGCGGACGAACTTATTTTCTTGGACATCACAGCTAGCAGTGCAGGGCGACAAACAACTTACGACATGGTTAAGCGCGCTGCCGAAGAGATTTTTATTCCCTTAACTGTTGGTGGCGGTGTGCGCACTGTGGATGACATCGATCAATTGCTGCGTTGCGGGGCAGACAAAGTCGGCATAAACACTGCAGCGCTTGCGAATCCAGAATTATTGAATCAAGCGTCAAAGCGTTTTGGAAACCAGTGCATCGTTCTTTCGGTCGATGTACGCAGAGCAGATACGGCTGCCAGTGGGTTTGAGGCAACAACTCATGGCGGTCGCCAAAGTAGTGGCAAAGATGCGCTCGCTTGGATTGTCGAAGCTGTTGAACGAGGAGCAGGCGAGATCTTGCTCAACTCTATGGATGCAGATGGCACCCAACAGGGTTTTGATTTGGCACTAATTTCTGCAGTTCGAACTATTTGTGATGTGCCCCTGATTGCAAGTGGGGGCGCAGGGCAGATTTCTGACTTTGCCCCTGCAGTTTCGGCAGGAGCGGATGCAGTATTAGCGGCGAGCGTATTCCACTTTGGACAATTCAGTATTGGCGATGTCAAAGCTGATTTGGCATCACATGGAATAACGGTTCGTTAAAAATTCAAGTCCGTTAAGGCAAAAAGTTCAAGATCGTGGCGCGCGCCATCAACATCAATATTCACTTCACTCCTGCCGTAACTTCTTAGAACCAGGTCAGCCACCGAGCCACTGACGGTAACAATGCCCGCACCCTTGGGTGGCCGCTTAGCCACAATCGAAGATGCCCCATCAGTAAGAATTACGCCGACTCGCGCTCGGCGCCACAGCAACCACGCCGTATCATGAAGTCGATCCATCAGTGCCTCGCAGAGCTCAACGCTCAGATTTCTCGGCTGCCAATTTGGCGCTGCTCTCAATACATCCTCATGGTGCACAAAAAATTCAAACAGATTTACCACATTGTCTAGAGATGACCAGCCCATTGGATTCCAATTTGGTGGGCCAAGTTTTACTCGGTTAACTAACTCGGACCAATCATTACTGAGTAAGTTCTTTCGAACTGATTCGGTGTAGTTGCTTAGGAAAGGAACCATGATTCCCACTGCCGCATCAGGCCTGCGCTCACGCAAAACAACATGTGCAGCCAAGTCACGGGCATTCCAGCCAGAACACAAGGTAGGAGCATCGGGGCCAACGGAAACTAAAGTGTCTGCAAAACTTTCGCGCTCAATTCGAGCCCAATTTTGTTGAGTGTTCATTATTTCAGCGTATTACTAAGCGCCCATTTATGCGCGGTTTCAGCAAACCCGACCAGATACGGCAGACTAGATACATGTCCGAAACAGCAGCGAATTTCACTTCAGCACTGAACTTCAACAGTGCCGGGTTGATTCCTGTTGTTGTTCAAGAGGCGAACTCCAAAGAAGTATTGATGCTTGCCTGGATGAACATTGAAGCCGTAACTCTTACGATCGAAACGAGTGCTGCCACTTACTGGAGTCGCAGCAGAAATGAATTATGGGTCAAGGGACAAACTTCGGGTAACACTCAAGAGGTTGTCGCGATTGCTTATGATTGCGATGCCGACACCATCCTTTTAACGGTCAATCAAAACGGCGCCGCGTGCCACACTGGCGATCGCACTTGCTTTGATCAACATCGCATTGAGCCATCATGACTGCAACCTCTGTAACTCTTGAACAGTTTCGCACTTTGGCGTCAGACCGTCGCGTAATCCCGGTAATTCGAAAAGTACACAAAAGCGAATTAAGCGCGATCGAGCTTTACCAGGCACTAGCCCAAGAGCGTCCGGGAACTTTTTTACTCGAATCCGCCGAACATGATTTAACTTGGTCGCGCTACTCATTCGTCGGAGTCAACACCTCGGCGATGCTAAGTGAAGTTGCCGGAGTAGCCCATTGGTCTGGGCGAGTACCAGAGGGAATCATTGCTGATACTGATCCACTTTCAGTGTTGCGCGATTTGCTAAGTAAGTTGCATACACCTGAAGTTAATTCCGGAATTAGTGTTGACGAATTGCCTCCGCTTACTGGTGGGGTAGTTGGCTTTCTTGGCTATGACATTGTTCGCAGATTTGAAAAATTGCCAAACGTTACTCCAGATGTACTTCAGGTACCAGAACTCGCTATGTTCTTGGCCACTGACTTAGCAGTAATAGATCATGAGGCAGATTGTATTTTCTTAATTGCAAATGCAATCAACTACGACAATTCAAGTCAGCGCGTTGACCTTGCCTGGAATGATGCGATTTCTCGTCTTGATGCAATGGAGTCGCAACTTTCAGCTGCCCAACACAATGCAGTTCCTGAGTTTGATCGCAGTGTGAAACCGCAGATTACCCGAGAGACTTCATCTGCTGATTACCAATCGGCCGTTGAAGTGGCCAAAGAGCACATTCGGGCCGGTGATGCATTTCAGATTGTGCTGTCTCAGCGATTCTCCACCCCGTGTTCTGCTTCAGCCTTAGATGTGTATCGAGCACTACGTGAATCAAATCCAAGTCCGTACATGTTCCTGATCCGAGTGCCTAAAATGACTGGGCCCGACATCGCCTATGAGGAAGTGGCTTTTGATTTAGTTGGCTCGAGTCCAGAAGCATTAGTTCGACTTGTCAATGGTCAGGCCATGTTGCATCCGATTGCTGGAACTCGCCCACGTGGTGCCAGCGAACAAGAAGATGCTGCTCTTGCCCAAGATTTGCTTGCCGACAAAAAGGAGCGAGCTGAACACTTAATGCTTGTTGACTTGGGGCGTAACGATCTTGGCCGTGTATGCGAACCAGGCACCGTTGACGTTACCGAATTTATGCACATCGAAAGATATAGCCACGTAATGCACATTGTCTCTACTGTGGTCGGTCAGGTAAACCCATCGATGCATCCGTTTGATTTGGTTCGAGCTACTTTTCCCGCGGGCACGTTATCGGGCGCACCAAAACCGATGGCGATGGAAATTATTGAACGGCTTGAACCGAGCCGTCGGGGCGTCTACGGAGGTTGCGTCGGGTACTTCGATTTTGCCGGAAATCTTGATACTGCAATCGCTATCCGAAGCGCACTTTTAAAAGACGGTAAAGCGTATGTACAAGCAGGTGCTGGTGTTGTCGCCGATTCCGTGGCCGCGAGTGAAGATGCTGAATGTCAGGCCAAAGCCGCTGCAGTTCTGCGTGCGGTAGCGGCGGCGGATCAAGGGTGAGTAGCAAAATCAGAGCGAGCCTAACTTTGCTCACCCTTTGCGCCCTAGTACAGCTGTTTATCTCAGGTCGTGTTTGGATTACCGTAAACTTCGTTGAGACAAATTCACCTACTTTAATTCTGCCAATCACTGGGAGAGCATTAGATCCGTTAGGTGCTGGCTGTGCATGGGCGTTGCTGGCTAGTGTGCTGGCATATGCTGTATCGCGCGGAGCAATTCGGCGAGTAGTTTCGGTTGTGATGATTGTGCTTAGTGGTGCAACATTAGTTAGTTCCTGGAACTTACACGGAAAAGCAATTTCGGCCCAAGTAGATTCCATAACATCACAGGCCGTTGGTCGAACTGTAATAGCGGTTAATTTTTCTAGCAATTACCTTTGGTTGGCCGCGGTTACTTGTGCTGGCATCTGTTTAGTTAGTGCAATCTTTTTGACTTTGGCCCCGGGTGCCCCAGTTAAACCCAGACGATATGACCGCGCCGAAAATGCGACCGATCTTTCGCCTTGGCAGGCGCTAGACGCGGGGCTAGATCCAACGCAAGATTAGTTTGACGCTTGCAATAAACTATCTTCAAGAAACCTAAGGGGTCATCAATGAGCGAACATCCAGATCATGGGCATACCGTTGCTGCCTGGAGCGCAGTTATCATCATCACTTTGGCTTTTTTAATTGGCACGATTGGCGTGGTTATTGCTAAGCCGTCCGTTTTCTGGATTGGCGCGGCTTTAATCCCAGTTGGCTTGATCGCTGGCAAAGTTCTGGCACTTTTGGGCTTTGGGGCAAAGCATTAATTCGGTAAAGTTTTGACGCGTTTCTTACATTTCTCTTAACTAATGCGTTCAATAAACGGGCATAGTTAATACTGTGAATGATTCCAAGGGGCTCGTGCTAGTCGTTGAAGACGATGAAAATATAGCCGACTTATTTAGACGATATTTGTCCCGCGAAGGCTTGGGTGTGCACTGGGTTGCAACTGGGCAGGCTGCGCTTGAAGCGGTACGTACGCTAAAGCCTGCAGTGATTCTCTTAGACATTGGCTTACCTGACATGGATGGCATTGCTGTTTGTCAACAACTTCGGGCTGAAAAAAATTGGACGCCAATTATTTTCTGCACTGCACGCGATGACGAAATTAGTCGCATTCTGGGCTTAGAGATGGGGGCTGACGATTACATCACCAAACCGCCAAGTCCACGTGAAGTTGTAGCTCGGGTCAAGGTTTGGTTGCGGCGAGCTAATGGATTGCCGCTGGGTTCGGAACAGGTAACCATTGGCAATATTATTTTGGATCCGAGCGCACGTACGGTTTCGGTTGATAATCGAAGTGTTGATCTAACTGCAACAGAGTTTGATCTATTGTCTTATTTGATGTCGAGACCAGGGCACGTGTTTAGTCGTGATGAACTCTTGAGTCATGTTTGGGGATATTCATCGGTAGTAGGAACTCGAACAGTTGACGTACACGTTGCACAGCTTCGCGCCAAACTCGGTGAACCAAATCCAATTCGGACCGCGCGCGGGGTTGGGTATTCGGTGACTAAGTCTTGAAAACTTTTTCATCACTTAGTTCGCGCGCAGTACTTTTAACTGGGGCTGTAGCAGCAATCACTGTTTTGATTGCCGGAATTGTGGCATTTCCCTTGGTTAAAACCGCGGCGCAAGATCAAGCGCAAGCAACTTTGGCAAGTCAGGCCAACCTGGTCCATAACATCGGCACAAAGCCGAATGACTTTGATATTGATAACGGCCCTGGTCACCATGAATCCCCAGAGCGCGCAATGCTTGGCGTGGTTCAATATTTGCAGGCTCAGGGTATTGAAGTTCAGGCAATTATCCCCGGCCAGGTTGAACCGCAGGAGTTATCTGCTGCTCAAATAAATGCGGTCGCTTTGGGTCGTAGCGTGAGCGGCAGGACGTGCGAAATGGGTCGTTGTGTATTCATGGAAGCTCGGCCAGTTGGTTCAGGTACTGGAATCTTGTTAGTTCAGCCAATGTCGGTTTTATCTTCGGTCACTAATGATGCAGTAAACCGAATTTTGATAGCGCTGCTTGCTGGCTTTGCAGTGGCAGTTGTGATTGGGGTGCTTTCTGCGCGGCGGTTAGCTCGCCCGTTAGCGCAAGCGGCCTCTGCAGCGCACCAACTTGCCCAGGGAGAGCGAAACGTGCGCCTTGTTCCTGCTGGGCCCGATGAGATTTCAGAGATCGCTATTGCGCTGAATGTGCTGTCGGACGAACTTACGCACAGCGAAGGAAGACAGCGCGAATTCCTGCTCTCGGTTTCACATGAATTACGCACACCGCTAACAGCAATTCGTGGATATGCAGAAGCCATGGTTGATGGCGTGGTTACGCCAGATGAATTAAATCGTGTGGGCACAGTCATTGAATCTGAATCTTTAAGGCTAGAGCGTCTTGTAAGTGATCTGCTTGACTTGGCTCGAACAGGAGCCGTTGATTTCCAGATACATCCAGCTGAAATTGATCTGGTAAATGTTGTGCAAGAAGCAGCAGCGGTGTGGGAAACTCGGTGCTCTCGCGAAGATGTTAACTTCACGCTTGTGCATCCGAATCAACCAGTGGTTGTCACCTCAGACATTGGGCGTATCAGGCAAATAATCGATAATCTGCTAGAAAACGCGCTTAGGGTTACGCCAGCTGGTCAGCCAATTGTTCTTGAACTGAGTTCTGACGCTGTCATAGAAGTTCGTGATGGTGGCCCTGGCTTATCGGGCGATGATGTTGACGTCGCATTCGAACCTGGGGAACTTTACGAGCGCTACCGCGCGGTGCGCAAAGTTGGAACCGGCTTTGGACTCGCTCTAGTTGGCAGACTTGCTAACCGCCTTGGCGCCAAAGCCAGTGCAGGCAGTGCGCCCGAAGGTGGCGCCTGCTTCCGCATTGAATTCACGTCTTTGCAAACCCCGTAGAATTAAGCACAAACAGTTCGCAAGGGATAAACATGAGCACAGTACTTGAGACCATCATTGATGGTGTTCGTGAAGACCTTGCAATTCGTCAGGCTGAAGTTTCGCTAAACCAATTAGAAGTGCAAATCCGAGATGTTGCTCCTGCGTTACCGGCTGCCCAGAATCTTCGTAATTCCAAATTCAGCGTTATTTCAGAAGTCAAGCGATCTAGCCCTAGTAAGGGTCATCTCGCCGACATCAAGTCGCCGCAGACTTTAGCTAGCAGATACGCCGAAGGTGAAGCCGCTGTCGTGAGTGTGTTAACTGAAGAGCGAAGGTTTGGTGGCTCGCTTGCGGATCTTGATATAGTACGAGCAAATATTAAAATTCCAATATTGCGCAAAGATTTCATGGTTACCGAATATCAAATTCTTGAATCAAGAGCGCACGGCGCGGACGTGATCCTATTGATCGTGGCGGGCCTGGATCAACCTCAGCTTCGCGATTTCAACGACGTAGCATTAGGACTCGGCATGTCGGTGCTTGTCGAGATTCACGACGAGGCTGAACTAGATCGTGCGATGGATATCGAGCCGGCACTTCTGGGTGTTAATGCCCGAAATCTGAAGACGCTTGAAGTCGATTTGGCTGTTTGCCAGCGCTTAATTCCTTTGATTCCAAAAGAAATCGTTGCAGTTGCCGAGTCTGGAATTGCAACGATTGACGAGGTAATAATGCTCGCTCGAGGGGGAGCAGATGCCATCTTGGTTGGCGAGGCTTTAGTCCGCGGTGGTGATCCCACGGAAACTGTCCGACAATGGAAGCAAGCAGGAACCGAGGAACGAAATACGGATGGTGTGCGATGACAGCTGAAGCAGTAATTAGTCCAGACACAAGTGGTCACTTTGGGCCATTTGGTGGCCGCTTTGTTCCCGAAGCCTTGATGGCTGCGTTAGATGAGTTAGATGCAGCGTTTCGTAGTGCGAAATCAGACCCAGTTTTTATTGCGGAGCTAAATGATCTGCAAGTCAACTACACCGGGCGCCCAAGTCCGATCACAATTGCTAGTCGATTTTCAGAGCATGCTGGCGGAGCAACAATCCTGCTCAAGCGTGAAGATTTGAACCACACTGGCTCACACAAAATTTACAACGTGCTTGGACAAGCGTTGCTAACTAAGCGAATGGGTAAATCACGCGTCATCGCTGAAACAGGTGCGGGTCAGCATGGTGTTGCAACTGCAACAGCCGCCGCGCTGCTTGGCCTTGAGTGTGTTGTCTACATGGGTGAAGAAGACACCAAACGTCAGGCGCTAAATGTAGCCCGTATGGAACTTCTTGGTGCAAAAGTTGTTCCAGTCACAACTGGTAGTCGCACGCTTAAAGATGCGATTAATGAAGCAATGCGCGACTGGGTTGCAAATGTTGAAGACACTCATTACCTACTCGGCACAGTTGCAGGACCCGCTCCGTTTCCTGAGATGGTGCGCGATTTCCATCGCATAATTGGCGATGAAGCTCGCGAGCAAATGCTGACCCGTTTTGGTCGGCTTCCTGATGCAGTTGCTGCCTGTGTTGGTGGCGGATCTAATGCAATCGGAATCTTTACCGCGTTTATGGGCGATACAGCAGTGCGCCTAGTCGGATTTGAAGCTGGTGGCGACGGAGTTGAAACTGGGCGGCACGCGGCAACTATTACTGGTGGGGCAATTGGCGTGCTGCATGGAACACGCTCTTTTGTTTTACAAGACGACGAAGGTCAGACAATCGAGAGCCACTCAATTAGTGCTGGCCTTGATTACCCAGGTGTTGGGCCAGAACATGCGTTCTTGGCACATATTGGTCGGGCGGAATATCGTCCAGTCACAGATACGCAGGCCATGGAAGCATTCAGATTGCTATGTACAACTGAAGGAATTATTCCTGCGATTGAGACTGCGCACGCTTTACATGGCGCACTTGAACTAGGTAAAGAACTTGGCCCAGGCTCGCTAATCTTGATCAACTGTTCAGGTCGTGGCGATAAAGATGTTGCTACTGCAGCCAACTGGTTTAACTTGATGGATGCAAAGTAATGACAACAATTGCCCAAGCTTTTACTAAGGCACACCAAGAGCATCGCGCGGCACTTATCGGATATTTACCCGCTGGTTTTCCATCTGTTGCTGGCGCAATTGATTGCATAACAGCAATGGTTGAAGGTGGCGTCGACATTATCGAAATCGGCCTTCCTTATAGCGATCCGTTAATGGATGGAATCACTATCCAAGAGGCAGTTCAACAGTCGCTGGAAAATGGCACCAAAATTGCGGATGTTATTGATACCGCTGGCCAGGTAAGCAAACTAGGGGTTGCTACCTTGATCATGTCTTATTGGAATCCGATTGAGAGATATGGCGTCGATAGGTTTTCTAGCGAGTTGAAAAGCGCCGGGGGAGTTGGCGTTATCACGCCCGACTTAACTCCCGAAGAGGCACACGACTGGGTGCAAGCTACAGATGCTCATGAAATTGATCGGGTTTTTCTGGTTGCTCTTTCAAGCACCGATGAACGCTTAGCAACTGTTGCAGCTGCAACCACAGGCTTCGTTTACGCCGGTGCGGTAATGGGTGTTACTGGCGCGCGCACCTCACTTGGTGACGCAGTTCGTGAAGTAGTTACCAGAACGCGTGAATACACCGAATTACCAATCGCTGTTGGCCTGGGGGTATCTACCCCCGAGCAAGCGCATGAGATTGCCCAATTTGCCGATGGAGTAATTGTAGGTAGCGCGTTTATCAATGCGATAAATTCAGGTGGCCCAGATGCTGCTCGAGAGTTGGCCCAAAAATTGCGCGCAGGAGTTGTACGGTAAATGAAAAAGCTTCTGAGTCACCCATATTTGGGCTTACTTTCCCGGCTAGTTCTCGCGGGTGTCTTGATCGTAGCCGGTGGCGCAAAGTTTTTTGAAGGCGGTTTTGCTGCCCAACGCGCAATAAATGCTTACAAAGTTTTCCCACCGTCGTGGGCGCCGTTTCTTGGCTATGCCTTGCCAGGTCTTGAGATCGTTCTCGGCCTACTACTGCTAGTTGGCATGTTTGTTCGTATCAGCTCGCTAGTTACCGCCGTTTTAATGACGGGGTTTATTGCGGGCATCATCAGCGTTTGGGTACGCGGTTACAGCATTGACTGCGGCTGTTTCGGTGGCGGCGGCGATGTTTCTGAAGCAGGGAAAAATCTGCGCTATTCCAAAGAAATTTTACGAGACCTGCTATTTGTCGGACTTGCAATTCGGTTAGTGGTTTGGCCGCACACTCCGTTTGCTTTTGAGAATCTTGGTAAAGTAAAGGCTGACTCTCCAGAGTTCGCTGAAGTCGACTAGGTCAGGAAGAACTGTAAATGGCAACGAATAATCAAGGTTCCCGGGCAGCTCGTGAGGCAGCTGCGGTTGCTCGCGCTAAAGCTAAGGCCGAGCAGAAAAATCGTGAACGAAAAATTCAGATTATTGGCGGCGTTGTCGTACTGCTTGTTGTAGCCGTACTGGTTGTTATCGGAGTTCAGGCCGCTTCCAAAAATGCTGGCGGTGTTGACGCAAATGCAGCGCTACCTGCCGGTGTTACGACAGACACCTATGGTGTAAAAGTTGGTAAAGCCTGGACCCAACCCAAAGCTGATTCAATTCCTAAACTTGAACTCTGGGAAGACTTTCAGTGCCCTGCTTGTAAAAATTTAGAAGCGAGTTCCGGCGAAGTAATTTCAAGCTTGGCTGAAGCAGGCAAACTTCGGGTCGAGTACCGACCAACGATTTTCCTTGATGCGATTCTGCAGGGACAAAATTCTGCAAATGGAAACCCTGACTCGTCCCTCGAAGCAACTATGGCATTTGGGTGCGCGGTGGATGCAGGAAAAGCTGCTGAGTTCCATCAAATTGTTTTTGCGAACCAACCTGAAGAGGGTAAGGGTTACAGTACTCGAGAACTAGAAGGTTATGCGCAGAGTGTTGGAATTCTTGGCGCGAAATTTACAACCTTCAGTAACTGTTTGGCTGCGAAGAAATACAACGGCTGGGTGCAAAACTCCTACATTAAGTTCAATGCATCGGGCGTAACTTCGACACCAACTGGAATCCTTAATGGCAAAACTCTAGACAGCAAAGTGCTCTATGATCCCAAGGCATTGGCCAAAGCGATTCAAGACGCGACAAATTAATTATGCAATTGCCGTATTCCATACCAAGTCCTAGTCATGGGGTTTTGCAATTAGGTCCGCTTCCGCTTCGCGGCTATGCGCTGACGATAATCGCTGGCATAGCAGTTGCAGTTTGGCTTGGCAATAAACGCTGGGTTGCTCGTGGCGGTAAATCTGGTCAAGTTTCCGAAGTAGCCATGTGGGCGGTGCCTTTTGGTGTTATTGGTGGACGGCTCTATCACGTACTCACTGACTGGTCGGCTTACTTTGGTACAGGCGGTCGGGGATTCCTAGCAACTTTCAAAATCTGGGAGGGTGGCCTTGGTATTTGGGGCGCAATCGCACTAGGTGGGGTTGGGGCTTACATAGGTTGCTCGCGTCAGGGAATTAAGTTGGCGCCGTTTGCCGATGCAATTGCCCCAGGCATTGCCTTTGCCCAGGCGATTGGCCGCTGGGGTAACTGGTTTAACCAAGAATTGTTTGGGCGACCAACAGCGATGCCGTGGGGATTAGAAATAGATCGCGCAAATCGACCACTAGATTTCATCAACTATCCAACCTTCCATCCAACATTTCTTTATGAATCAATAGCTTGTTTGGCAATCGGTTTCTTCTTGCTTTGGGCAGACCGCAAATTTGTCTTTGGGTTTGGTCGTTTATTTGCTTTGTACCTAGCAACTTATTGCGCTGCGCGGGGTGTAATTGAAACAATTCGAGTAGACGAAGCCAACCACATTCTGGGCATTCGACTTAACGTGTTCACCTCAATCATTGTCGGTATCGGCGCATTGATTTTTTATGTCCGATCAGTCGAGCGATTCCCTGGGCAAGAAATCATTGAAGGTGGGCGAGTAGTTGGCACGCGCAGTGATGAAGAGGTGCGTGAATTGCGGGCTACAACTCAATCTGAATCTCAAAGCGCGGACACTGAAACGCCGGACTCTGCAAGTATTGAACAAAGTAAGTTAGAAAAAGTGCAACCAACTGGCCCACGACGCGGTCGACGCGTTGCACCAAAGGAGTAATCATGGCATTCGACATTGGACATGAACATCGAGACGTTGGTGGCGGTTGGTTGCGACCGGCTGTATTCGGTGCCATGGATGGGCTAGTAAGCAACAGTTCACTTATCGCTGGTATTGCCGGTGGTAGTGCGGCTTTAGGGTTACAAGGCTCGCAGTTACGTACCACTTTGGTCCTAGCTGGCTTTGCTGGACTATTGGGTGGCGCTTTTTCAATGGGTGCTGGTGAATACATTTCCGTTGCTACTCAGTCTGAATCAATCATGGCTGAAATCGAAGCTGAGCGTCTCGAGCTAATTAGTAACCCTGAAGGTGAGCTGAAAGAGTTGGCTCACCTTTACGAAGCAAAAGGTTTGAATCCAGAGTTGGCCCTTGAAGTGGCCACAGCGATTAGTAAAGATCCACAGCGGGCGCTTGCGGCGCATGTTCAGGAAGAACTGGGAGTTTCAGTTGAAGGGCTACCTTCTGCCTGGGTGGCCGGCATTTCTAGTTTCATTGCCTTCACAATCGGTGCTTTAATTCCCTTAATTCCGTACATGTTTGGGGCGCAGTCCTCAACTCCAGCCATAGCTCTAACTGCATTAGCCCTTTTCTTGTCGGGGGCTGTGGTTTCCCGAGTTACCACGAAATCTTGGTGGTTTAATGGCAGCCGGCAGTTAATCGTAGGCGCTGCCGCAGGTGGGATTACTTACATTTTAGGCAATCTGGTTGGCGGGGTTGTCTAACTTCAGTTAGGCTGAAAACACTTTTTACCGGGCCAATGTCGTCCCGATTTAATCGGAATTCGACAGGAGTATGTCCATGACAAATTTGTCTGCATCCCCATCTGCTCAAGGACTCTATAGTCCTGAAAACGAGCATGATGCATGTGGTGTCGCTTGGGTTGCAACACTCACTGGCGAGCACCGTCATGACATTTTGCAAAAGGCGCTCACCGCTCTACGTAACCTAGATCATCGTGGCGCGAGTGGCTCGGAAATCAACTCTGGCGATGGCGCTGGCATTCTCACCCAAATCCCTGACGAATTCTTCCGCGCGATTAACAACTTTGTATTACCTGAAGCTGGCCAGTACGCGGCAGGCATTGCTTTCTTGCCACAAGACCTAACTGCGCGAAACAACGCACGTGAGCTAATTGAAACAATTGCCGCCCAAGAAGGTTTGGTTATTGTTGGCTGGCGCATCCTGCCCATAGATTCCAGCGAGGTTGGCCCAACAGCGCTGGGCGTTATGCCGCACTTTGAACAACTATTCGTATCTGGAACAGATGGCGAAAGTGGCATCACGTTAGATCGCAAAACTTTCGCTTTGCGCAAACGCGCTGAACATGAAGCGAAAGTGTATTTCCCATCGCTTTCAAGTCGCACCATCGTGTACAAGGGCATGTTGACTACAGGTCAGTTAGAACCGTTCTTCCCAGATCTTTCTGATGAACGATTCACCAGTGCCATTGGCCTAGTGCACAGTCGTTTCTCAACAAATACTTTCCCGTCTTGGCCACTTGCGCACCCTTACCGATTCATTGCGCACAACGGTGAAATTAATACTGTGCGTGGAAACCGGAACTGGACCGCAACTCGCGAATCGCAGTTAGCAACAGATTTGATTCCTGGCGACTTATCCCGCCTCTTCCCGGTCTGCTCGCCAACAGGCAGTGACTCAACATCGCTAGATGAAGTTCTCGAGCTAATTCATCTTGGTGGGCGTTCATTGCCACACGCAGTAATGATGCTGGTTCCTGAAGCATGGGAAAACAACACCAACATGGACCCAGATGTTCGTGCGTTCTACCAGTTCCATGCGGCCCTGACTGAGCCATGGGATGGCCCGGCAAACGTATCTTTCACGGATGGAACTGTTATCGGTTCGGTACTGGATCGAAATGGTTTACGCCCAGGTCGCTATTGGGTAACTAATGATGGCTTAGTGGTTCTTGCTTCTGAAGCTGGCGTGTTACACGACATCGACCAGTCCACAATTGTTCGAAAAGGTCGCTTACAGCCTGGCCGTATGTTCCTAGTTGATGTTGAACAAGGCCGCATTGTTGAAGATGAAGAAATCAAACAGGGCCTAGCTTCAGCTGCCCCATACGCTAAATGGCTTGAAGATGGCTTGGTTCATCTGCAAGATTTGCCCGATCGTGAACACGTAGTTCATCCACACGGCTCGGTTGTTCGTCGCCAGCAAACATTTGGCTACACCGAAGAAGAACTGCGAATTCTCGTGGCGCCAATGGCGCGCTCTGGCGGTGAAGCGCTCGGTTCAATGGGTACTGACACTCCGATTGCGGTGCTTAGCCAGCGTCCACGTTTGTTATTCGATTACTTCATTCAACTATTCGCTCAGGTTACTAATCCACCGCTTGATGCAATTCGCGAAGAGTTGGTGACATCGTTACGCGCTTCAATTGGCCCAGAAGTTAATTTGCTAAGCGAGTCTGCAGAACATTGTCGCCAGTTGTCGGTTCCGTTCCCAGTTTTAGATAACGACGAACTAGCCAAAATTGTGCATATTAATGCTGAAGGTAAGCAGCCAGGTTTAGCGGCAGTGAAAATCCAAGGGCTCTACCCAGTAGATGGTGGGGCAGCAGCTCTTGAGGCTCGCATCGAAGAGATTTTTGCTGAAGTATCTCAGCATGTTGCCGAAGGTAAGCGCTTTATTGTGCTTTCCGATCGGGATTCAAGTGCTGAACTAGCGCCTATTCCGTCACTACTTTTAACTGCTGCGGTACATCACCATTTGATTCGCCAGAAAGAGCGCACCAAAGTTGGCTTGGTTGTTGAAGCTGGCGATGTTCGCGAGGTGCACCATGTTGCCTTGCTAATTGGTTTTGGCGCCGCTGCGGTTAACCCGTACTTGGCGATGGAATCTGTTGAAGATTTGGTTCGCACCGGAGTCGTAACAGATATTGCCCCTGAAAAGGCTGTTCGAAACTTAGTTAAGGCACTCGGTAAGGGTGTGCTCAAAGTAATGAGCAAGATGGGTATTTCAACCGTTGGGTCTTACACGGGTGCGCAGGTATTTGAAATAGTTGGTCTCTCACAAGAACTAGTGGACAAGTATTTCACTGGAACAACATCACGCCTGGGCGGAATTGGTCTCGACGTAATTTCACGCGAAATCCAAGAGCGCCATGAAACCGCTTATCCGTCATCAGGTATCCCTCCAGCACACCGCACGTTGCGCATTGGCGGCGAATATCAATGGCGTCGCGAAGGTGAACCGCACCTTTTCAATCCTGAGACGGTTTTCCGCTTACAGCATGCAACGCGCACGGGTCGATACGACATCTTCCGTCAGTACACGCAAGCGGTTAACGATCAGTCTGAACAATTGATGACCCTGCGTGGTCTTTTCCGTTTCCGCACTGAAGATCGTTTGCCAATTTCGATTGATGAAGTTGAACCAGCTAGCGCAATTGTTAAGCGATTCTCAACGGGTGCGATGTCTTATGGCTCAATCAGCCAAGAAGCGCACGAGACATTGGCTATTGCCATGAACCGTCTAGGCGCCAAGAGCAACACTGGTGAAGGTGGCGAAGATCCTGACCGCTTTGTCCCAGATGAAAATGGCGATTCACGTCGTTCGTCCATTAAACAGGTGGCTTCTGGTCGCTTTGGTGTGACAAGTGAGTACTTAGTTAACGCTGACGACATTCAAATCAAGATGGCTCAGGGCGCAAAGCCTGGCGAAGGTGGCCAGCTACCGGGTCACAAGGTTTACCCATGGATAGCGAAGACTCGTCACTCAACTCCGGGCGTTGGTTTGATCAGCCCGCCTCCTCATCACGACATTTACTCCATTGAGGATCTGGCTCAGTTAATTCACGATCTTAAGAATGCTAATCCACAGGCTCGTGTGCATGTGAAACTTGTTGCCGAAGTTGGTGTAGGTACTGTTGCTGCTGGTGTTTCCAAAGCACATGCTGATGTGGTTTTGATTTCAGGTCACGACGGTGGAACTGGCGCCTCGCCACTTACGAGCCTCAAGCACGCAGGTGGACCGTGGGAAATCGGGTTAGCTGAAACTCAGCAGACCCTTTTGCTAAATGGTCTACGCGATCGCATTGTGGTTCAGGCAGATGGTCAATTGAAGACTGGTCGCGATGTTGTTATTGCCGCGCTACTTGGCGCTGAAGAATATGGTTTTGCTACTGCTCCGCTAGTGGTTATGGGCTGTGTAATGATGCGCGTATGTCACTTGGACACCTGTCCTGTTGGTGTGGCAACACAGAATCCAGTGCTTCGTGAAAAATTCTCTGGCAAAGCTGAATACGTAGTTAACTTCTTTGAATTCATCGCCCAAGAAGTGCGCGAACTTCTTGCCGAACTCGGTTTCCGAACTCTTGACGAAGCAATTGGCCACAGTGAAGTTCTTGATGTCGCCAAAGCAATAGACCACTGGAAGGCATCTGGGCTAGATCTTTCACCAATCCTGTACCGTCCAACTATTGACCCTTCAGCATCTTTGCGCCGAACTACTCCACAAGATCATGGTCTTGCTCGCGCCCTTGACAATAAGCTGATTGAAATTTGTCAGCCGGCTATCAACGATGGGGAAGCAGTGCGTGCACAACTCGATATTCACAATGTGAATCGCACCGTTGGCACAATGCTTGGTTCAGAAGTTACCCGTAAGTGGGGCGGCGCTGGGCTACCTGAAGGCACTATCGATTTGCTTTTCACTGGCGCAGCAGGTCAGTCGTTTGGTGCATTCGTGCCAGCAGGTGTCACATTGCGCCTTGAAGGTGACGGCAATGACTACGTAGGCAAGGGTCTGTCAGGAGGTCGCATTGTGGTGCGCCCGGCACGAAATGCGCCACTAGTTGCAGAGACCAACATCATCGCCGGCAACGTGATTGGCTATGGCGCAACATCGGGCCACATCTTCTTACGCGGCATTGTTGGTGAACGTTTCTGTGTTCGTAACTCAGGTGCTACTGCAGTGGTTGAAGGTGTTGGTGATCATGGTTGCGAGTACATGACTGGTGGCCGCGCAGTAATTTTGGGTCCAACAGGGCGCAACTTTGCTGCTGGCATGAGTGGTGGCATCGCTTACCTACTCGATGCAGTAACCCATAACATCAATAAAGAAATGGTTGACATCGAAAAACTTGATTCAACTGATCTTGATTTCTTAGAAAACATTCTTGGTCAACATTTAGCCGAAACAGATTCAGAAGTTGCAAAGTCGCTTCTGGAAAATTGGCCAAAGCAGGCCGGTCGCATTACCAAAGTGATGCCGCGCGATTACCGCAGAGTCTTGGACGCACAGGCTAAAGCCAAAGCTGAAGGTCGCGACCCAATCGAGGCCATTATGGAGGCGGCTCGTGTTTAATTATTCTTTAGTGGAAGGAATCTGACATGGGTGATCCACGCGGATTTATTACGACGCAGCGCGAAACTCCGAAGCGTCGTGGAGTTGTTGTTCGGTTGAAAGACTGGAACGAAGTTTACGAAGAGTTTCCAGTCGAATCGCTAACCAAACAAGCTGGCCGATGCATGGACTGTGGCATTCCGTTTTGTCACAATGGATGCCCACTAGGCAATCTAATTCCTGAATGGAATGACTTAGTGATGCGTCAGGAATGGCAGGCTGCATCCGAGCGCCTGCATGCTACAAACAACTTTCCTGAGTTCACGGGCCGACTATGTCCAGCTCCGTGCGAGACCGCATGTGTAGTTGGAATTTCGGGCGATCCAGTAACTATTAAAAATGTTGAAGTTTCGATCATTGATCGAGCTTGGAAAGATGGCTATGTCGAGCCTCAGATTCCGGATCGAGTAACCGGTAAAACGGTTGCCGTAATTGGTTCTGGGCCAGCAGGTTTGGCTGCGGCGCAGCAACTTGCTCGCGCTGGACACACAGTAGCTGTGTACGAACGCTCTGACCGTATTGGTGGATTGCTGCGTTATGGAATTCCAGAGTTCAAAATGGAGAAGCACCACATCGATCGCCGTTTGGCGCAGATGGAAGCTGAGGGTGTTAAGTTTCGCACCAATGTGAATGTAGGAACCGATATCACAGTTGAAGAGCTGCGCTCGAAGTATGACGCTGTTGTTATTGCAATTGGCGCAACCGCTTGGCGCGACCTTGATGTACCGGGTCGTGAACTCTCGGGCATTTATCAGGCAATGGAATATTTACCTGGCGCAAACCGAGTACAAGAAGGCGACTTCGAGAAAGCGCCAGTTGATGTGGCAGGCCAGCATGTAATCGTAATTGGTGGCGGCGATACCGGCGCTGACTGTTTAGGAACTGCGCTACGACAAGGCGCCGCATCGGTAACTCAGCTGGAAATCATGCCGACTCCACCAGATGCCCGACCAGATTATGCGCCATGGCCAACGTATCCAATGGTTTATCGAGTCAGCAGCGCACACGAAGAGGGTGGCGAGCGTGAATTCGCTGTTTCTACTCAGCGATTTATTGGTACTGACAAAGTTGAAGCCATTGAACTAGTAACAGTTGAGTTCAAAGATGGTGCGTTTGTGCCTGTAGCAGGTTCAGAGCGAATTTTGCCAGCGGAAGCAGTCTTCTTGGCTATGGGCTTTGTTGGGCCTGAGCACGGTTCACTTATCGATCAGTTTGATGTTGCCCTAGATTCGCGTGGAAATGTGGCGCGAGATGCCGATTACATGACTAATCAGGACGGTGTTTTCGTCGCTGGAGATGCTGGTCGTGGACAGTCGCTTATTGTTTGGGCAATCGCTGAAGGGCGTTCGGCTGCCTCGCATGTTGATCGCTTCTTGATGGGTGAAAGCAACTTGCCAGTTGCTATCCCACCAACGGCGCGACCTGTAACTGCATAGGGTCAATCGGCCGATTAACGACCTTATTCGGTAAGGTTGTTAAAGC
>Ga0214921_10003211_pt1 | contig 25286 bp, 17 predicted proteins | sample LL1505_MetaG_FD_177992 | JGI IMG/M metagenome (GOLD analysis project Ga0214921, IMG submission 177992) | Freshwater microbial communities from Lake Lanier, Atlanta, Georgia, United States - LL-1505 | ecosystem: Environmental > Aquatic > Freshwater > Lake | place: USA: Georgia | collected...
GTAGTACCAGAAGCAACTGAGGACATTAAATATGCAATGCCTACTTTTGTGCTTAATGGTAATCTGGTACATTTTGCAGCTTTTAAAAACCATATTGGATTTTACCCAGGATCCGGAGCAATCCGTTACTTTTCTAAAGAATTGACAGCATATAAAACATCTAAAGGTGCCATCCAATTTCCTTTAAATCAGTCTCTTCCATTAGAGTTAATTCGCAAAATAGTTCTATTCCGTGTGGAGGAACAATCTAATAAAAAGAAATAACCGCGCCACTCAATTACCTGTCCAAATGAAAATAGTTCCACTGCCATTCCTTTATTTCATTTCTCTTTTTTTTATTCAAAACAAGCTTCCTTTTCATTCCATTGAGGTGCCCATGGGTGGAAATACCTTTCAGACAAAGGGTGCCAACTTAGAAGTTTTAGGCAAAAATGGAATAGAAAAATGGACCTCTGCTGAAAGCTTATGGAGTACTTTTATTTATGCAGGTTCTGAAAAAAAGGTTACCCTTTCTTTGGCATTAGCTGAAATTCAAACAAAAAATAAAATAGATATTTGGGTAAATAATGGAAAAGTTAAAACAATAAATCTTAAAAATTCCTCTGAAAAAATAGTAAATGCCGGCACCTTCCCATTAAAAAAGGGATACAATATCATATATCTTAAAGGAAATAAAATGGGAAAAACTCCCTTTCCTAAAATAATAAATGTGAAAATTAATTTTCAGGGACATGACGATTTCAAATATGTAAAGGACAATATAGATCATCGTTTTTATTGGGGAAGAAGAGGTCCATCTGTTCATCTGTCTTATGAAATGCCTGAAAACACAAAGATGAAATGGTTTTATAATGAAATGACGATTCCAAAAGATAAGGATCCTATAGGTTCTTATTTTATGGCAAATGGATTTAAAGAAGGATATTTTGGTATTCAAGTGAACAGTCAGCAAGAACGAAGAATTCTGTTTTCAGTTTGGAGCCCATTTAATACAGATAATCCAAATGAAATACCTGAAAATCAAAAAATTAAATTATTAAAGAAGGGAGAAAATGTCTATACTGGTGAATTTGGAAATGAAGGTTCAGGGGGTCAAAGTTACCTTGTTTATCCGTGGGAATCGGGAATAAATTATCAATTTTTAACTTCAATTGAACCTGATGGTTCTGGAAATACTACCTATACTGCCTATTTTAAAGATCCTGCCAAAAGTGAATGGATTTTAATTGCCTCTTTTTTAAGACCTCAAACGAATACGTGGTATACACGACCACATTCTTTTCTGGAAAATTTCATAGACGATTTAGGTTATTTAAACCGAGAAGTCTGGTATCAGAATCAGTGGATGGCTGATCAAAATGGGCGTTGGACTGCTTTAAATAAAGCTAAATTCACTGGTGATGATATTGCAAGGAGACAATATAGAATGGACGCAGATGGTGGAATAAAAGAGGGCATTTTTTACCTCAGTAATGGTGGTTTTTTCAGTCCTTCAGCAACCCTGAATAGCACTTTTAGTCTCAAAACACCTAAAAATAGTCCTATAGTGCATTTCAGCAAATTGCCATAGTTGAAAACGCTGTAGCTTATTTCATAAATGAGAGGCATTTTACCCAAACATTAACTGTATATTTAGCCTTGGTTTGAATACATAAAGAGTTTTCCATTAAAAATTATTTTCCAGTTATTTTTTATAATTACTATCCTTTAGAACTTGACTTCAAAAAATAATTACTGTAATTAACAAAAAATTGAACTTAAAGAATTCATTTTCATCAGATTCAATACACTAAATTTAAAGCATTCAGTCATTTTCAAACTTTTTTCATTTTTACTTTAATTAAACATTAACCATTTAGAACTTTATCTACCAACTTAATATACTACCTTTAATATGACAGTGTTAATTTGCCATTCTAAATAATTATTATGAAAATTTCTTCATTTTATTTTATTCTACTTTTTAGTTTCATTTTTTATTCCTGTGATAATGACCGTGCCATAAGAGAAAAAGCCGCACAAACTTTACCGAAACCTACTCCTCAGATGGATAATCCACTTCCTTCCAGTGCATCATTGTCTGGGGTACAACATTACATTTGCCCGAATAATTGTGAGGGAAGTGGAAGTCCGGAACAAGGTAACTGTCCGGTATGTGGTACTGCTTATTTACATAATCAGGCATTTCATGCAAATGATGCGCAAAACCAGGTTCCACCTACTCCCAATCCAGCAACCACCCCAGCACCAACACCGGAACCAGCACAAAATGCAGCTGGTGTGTGGCATTACACCTGCGCAAAAGGGTGTGCAGGAGGAGCAGGAAGTGCAACTGTATGCTCAACATGTGGAGGAACTCTGGCACATAATGCTGCTTATCACAACTAATAAGAGATTCTGGGTAAATGATTTATATTTACCCAGATAAATTTCTTCAGCTAATTTATTCATTTAAAATAAGCTTAGGGAGACTCTAAACTGTCCTTTTTGACAAAAAATCTATAAGCATTTGCTCTAAATTTTCAACCGGGGATTTAACAAACTTCAATCCAGTGATTTTTTCAAAAAGCTGAATATACCTTTCAGAAACTTCATTTACAAAATCTTCAGGCATTTCAGGAATTCTTTGACCTTCCTTGCCCTGAAATCCATTTAACATAAGCCATTCTCTGACAAACTCTTTAGATAACTGAATTTGTCTTTCACCCATTTTTTGCCTTTCCTGATAGCCATCTGAATAAAAATAACGAGAGCTGTCTGGGGTATGGATTTCATCTATTAAATAAACATTATCATTATATAGACCAAATTCATATTTTGTATCAACTAATATTAAACCTTGACTGGCAGCTAAGGAAGTTCCTCTATCAAATAATGCCTGGGTATAATTCTCCATTTTCTCATAAATAGCTTTTGGAACAATTGCTTTGGTTAAAATCTCTTCCCTTGAAATATCTTCATCATGACCTTCATCGGCTTTTGTTGTAGGGGTAATGATAGGGAAAGGTAATTTATCCCCCTCCTTTAGTCCTTCTGGCAAAGTTACCCCACATAAGGTTCTCATTCCACTGGAATAAACCCTCCATGCATGTCCCGCCAAATAACCTCTTATGACCATTTCCACCCTGATAGGTTCACAGGCAAGTCCAAAAGCCGCATTTGGTGCAGGTACTTCAAGCAACCAGTTTGGAACAATATCCTTTGCATTTTGCAAAAAATAAGCAGCCATTTGATTTAAAACCTGCCCTTTAAAGGGAATAGGTTTTGGCAATATATGATCGAAGGCTGATATTCTATCAGAAGCTACTAACATCATCCTATCCCCAAAAGTATATACATCTCTGACCTTTCCTTGGTAAAAGCGAGTCATATTGGGTAATGAAAGTGGATTTTTGGGCAATTCTAAAGTCATTTAACCTCTGTTATTAGTTTAATAATGTAATAGTACCTTGTAAAGGAAATAATTTTCCATCTCTTCGTTTAATTAAAGCCTGATAAACAAACACGCCAGATTTCATTGGTACGCCTCTGTGTTTACCATCCCATCCCATTGATTCATCATTTGGAATTAATGATTTCCCTTCAAAAAGTAAATTTCCAGTTCTGTTATAAATCCTAAGGGAGGTAATTTCGACAATCAAATCGGACGTAAAAATGGTAAAAAAATCATTCTCTCCATCTCCATCTGGGGAAAAAACATTTGGGACAAAAACCTCAATATCTTGTGTAACCCTAACATGAATGGCATCTGTTGCTTTACAACCATTAGAGGCAATAACTTCTAATCTGAACAGCGTAGTGACAACGGGAGCAACCTTTAGAAGGGGGGATTTTATATTTTGACCAGTCCCAGGGTTCCAAAGATAAGTAGCCCCGGAAAGTAAGGGAACATCCTTTCCCAGTAATAAACTGTCACCTGCAACAATTACGGTATCCTTTCCCAGGGAAACTATTGGAATTACTGGTTCTGGAACAATGAATGGAAACTCCTTTTTACAACCCAGGGAATCAACCAGGATTAAAGATTGAGGACCGGGAGAAGACAGTTCCAGTTTTTGTAATGATCCACTATTGCTTAAATAGCTGGAAAAAGGAGGTGTACCCCCAAATATTTTGTTAATCTTCAGTTCTCCTTTTGGTCCACCTATACAACCAGGTGGAATAATATTATACTGAATAGAATCAATGGTTGGCGCATAATAAATCACTTTCACCGTAGCATCTTCCACGCAACCTGATGAAACTTCTTCCACTACCACCTTATAATTTCCCTCCTTCTTTGCTAAAGCTGAGGATCCATTAGGGGATCCATAAATTTCACCATCTGTGGTTGTCCAACTATATTTGTAAGGTTGTGTAGAAGGCACTTTAACTGTGACCAGGATTTGAGTTCTGGTGCAGTTTAAGGTTAAAGGTACCTCTGAAATTAATCCAATGGGTCGGGTATCGTAATAAACAAAGGCTGAATCCAAATAGGAGCAGCCATTATCAGGACGTGTCAAAACCAATTTATAAATGCCAGTTTCCTTTGCCAAAAGCTGATTCCCGTTAATAATTGGTTTTAAATCAGCCGGAGGAATCCATTTCAATTCTGCAGTACTTGGAAATATGGCAGTTGGTGCCAGCCAAATTTCCTTAACCCGACAGGAAAGCGCAAAAGTATCTTGAAGTTTAAATCCAGGTTTCACAAAATCTCCAATGACTTCTATTGGTAATGAAGACTCACATCCTGTCACAGCATCCGTTACCTGTATTTCATAAATGCCCGTCTGATTGACATTTATTCTTGAAGAATCAGGAGAGGAAGTAATATTACCATTCGTTTTTTTACTCCAAAAAAAACGTAGAGGGTATCTATAGGCACTTAGTGAGGGTGTTGCATCTAATTTTAAACTTTCTTTTTTACAATTTAAGGTTAGGCCATCAGACAGATTAAAATTGACCTTTGGTTTATCAAATCCATTTCCAACCTGAACTATATCAACTGCTTCGCAAAAATTCCCTGAGTCTTTCACTAAAAGCCAGAACAATCCACTTTTATTAACCGTAGGATTTGCTGTCAGTGCATCGGCCTGAATAGTGCTGTTTTCAGAATACCATTTGTAGGTTATCAATCCATTGGTTGAATTTGGCTTTGCAAAACCCTGTAATTTAATAGAAGGATTAAAACAAGTTAATAAAGTATCTTTGCCTGCGTTTACGCTGGGTTGATCCAAATCTGCCTTGATAAATACAGTATCTGTTCTGGTACAACCGTTATTTTTCTCTGTGATTTGAACCCTATAAATATCTTCTCTAAATAATCGGGGTGAAATCCTTGTTTGCTCAATCATGGTTCGTCCACTGGAAGCTATCCAGTTAAAAGAATAATTTATTGTATCTCCAAATAAATATGGTTTCAACTGAATGATTGGTTTATTGCAACGTAGCGTATCTCTGGAAGGGTAATCAACGGCAGGGCTATTGAAATCTTCATTTATCAAAACACTTATTCCATTCTTACAGCCAGTTAATGTATTTTCCACTTCAAACCGATACAAACCTCCTTCTGTAAATACCCTCTTTAAATTGCTGGAACAGCTGGTTTTTGTTCCAAAGGTGTCCAGGGTACACCATTTACCAGTAAAACCTGTTGGGGAAGGTAACTTCCCTAAATAGGTAAGTTCCCTTTTCTTGCACAATAAGGTAGAATCATTGAACGAGGGTACAGCAGGAAGATTATTGTCTAATAAGACTACCATACTATCTACAGAAGTACACCCATTTAAACCATCTGTTACGGTTAATGCATAAGTTCCCGCATCGGTTACAAAAGGATTCAAAGTACTTTTTCCACCTAAGATACGACCTCCCTTTTTACCTTCCCATTGGTAACTAAATCTTGATCCCTCCCTTGAAGATGCCAGGCCATCGAGATTAAACTGTGTTTGAGTGCAGGTCAATAATTTATCTGAACCCGCATTGGCAACAGGTTTATCCCTATTAATTCTTACCAGTATTTCTGCCAGATTAATACAGGCATTTCGTTTATTGGTAATATAAACCTGATAAAGGCCTTGGGCTTTGGTTTTTAAAGTGTAATTGTTAAGTACTGGAATATTAACCCCAACGGGTGGTAGCCACCTGTATTGAAAGTTAGTGTCTGGCCTTAAAACAGGTGCTGATAAAACAACCGAATCTATTAAACAATTTAAGGTATATGTCTCAGCATCTTTTATTTGGGGAGGAATTAAATCTCCAATGACGATGACCTCAATAGGATCCGCTTCTTTTCCATTTGGCGCTAATCCTCTTAGCGTATAAGTCCCTGGCATGTCAACTCGCTGATTTCTAAAATCACTACCAGGAAAAACACCGGGACCCGTCCATTTGATGTCACACCCTTCACATGGTCGGCATAATTCAGCTTTTAAGAATGTTTCTCTTCTTGAACAAGTTAGGGTATCTGGAGCTCCTACGATCTTAAGACAAGGAGGACAGGGTTGATCTGCAATGAATACCGAGTCGATTACGGTACAACTTTGAGATGGATCCAATATTTCCAGAAAATATTTGCCCGGTTTATTCATCCAAACTTGCAAACTATCAGCATTTTTATAAATTCCGGGACCTCTCCATTTATATTGGAATTGCGGGTTTAAAGGCGTAACCTGTGGTGCATAAGCAAAAGAATCCTGGTTACATGGATAAACGGAATTAACAAATTTGACTACTGGTAAGGCATCATCCTGAAAGACATTCACCTGCCCAGTTGCTAGGCACCCATTCTGATGATTAATGATTTCAAGAGAAAATAATTCTGGTTTTATTGTTCTAAATTTGGGTGTTGTAGCAATGGTATCTCCAATAGAATTTAACCAGATATATTTGAAAATACTTCCCGACGATGAATTTGAACCATCAACCACAATTTCCTTTTTATTACAGGTAATAGTGTCTGGGATGGCTATAATAACACTGGGTATAACTTTATCTTCCTTTATTTCAACCTGTAAAGTATCAGAGTAATTGAAAACAGTATTGGTTGCAATTAAACGGTAAATACCAGGACAATTAACGCTGATTTTAGGTGTCCCCTGTCCACTTAAAAGGCAATTTGTTCCGGGTAATGGATTCCAGCTATAAGTTGTTGCTGCGTTTGGATTCCTGATACCTGCAGTATAATTAACAATAGCCCTGGTACAATTAATTGAATCTGATTTATTTAGGAATAATTTTGGCTTGCAGTCTTCTGTTATGGAAATTCCTATATCTTTTTTACACTGATTGAAATTATCTCTCAGCATGAATCGGTAAAAACCAACGTTTCTCACCGTTGGTTGAACCAGTACCGAATCAGCACCAATAAATCCTCCATTTTCAGCTTTCCAGCTAAAACTAATTCTATTCAGACTGCTAACAGTAAGTTTAAGTGTAGCATTTCCTGTAACGCAATTCAATGTGTCAGACAAAGGTAAGGTTAACCGTGGCAATATGGTATCTATACCTACATTAACAGTAACACTATCCTTACACCCATTTCTGGAATTTTCAACAACATACCTAAATCTACCTGGTGAAGTAATCGACTGTGTTTTTCTGGAAGGTTGGGAAAAGAACTGAATCTCATCCGATTGCAAAACGCTCCATCGGGTATTGAAACCAGATCCCCCATCAGAAAGGGCACTGCCAATAGTAACTGTATTTATTGCACAGGTTAAAAATTTATCTCCACCACCAATAACCAGTGGTTTTATCGTATCAGCCTGAATTACTATTTCAGTGCTGTCTAAGCAACCATTTACCGTATTGGAAACTTTAAACTTAAACGTGCCAGGAGATAGGGCATGGGCAAATTTTTCATTCTTTTTTGTCCCAAGTTTACCTGAGATACTTGTCCATTGATAGTTGAATTCAATCCCATCTGAAGTTAGGTTTCCCCCCATATTGACCGAATCGACCTTACAATTAAAAGGTAATAGCGTTCCTTTTGTAATTTGAGGAACAGCTTTGTTTTCTACAACCTGGACGAGGGTGTCAACACATTTTTTATCCTCATTATAAAGGATAGATAATTGAAAAAAGCCAGGTTCTGTGACTCTTAATAAAGGATTTGTCCCTAAAAGTACGGGAGTACCAATATTTGGATCTAATTTGTTCCATTCATAGGTTATTCTATAATTATTTGATTTTGATTCTGAAGCATCAATAAAGACAGTATTTCGCACACAAGTCAATTCTTCTGGAAGTTTAACTTTTAACTCCCTGTTTAAATAAATGAGTTTAACAAATACCAGACTATCACAACCTGAAAACGAATTAAATCTTACCCTATAAGTTCCTTCCTTTCTGAATGTTGAATCACCCACAACATAAGTTCCTTTGGGACAAATAGGATTAATAAATGATAGTCTCATTTCTGTCACACTATCACAAGCCCCTACCATAGGAATAATTTGCTTATAGATACCCTCCGTTTTGTAAAATTGTCCACCAAAAAGAACACTATCCCCCTTGGGCAAAATCCAGGTTAATTTTTTAACACAAGAAGCAGGAGTAAGATTAAAAGTGTACTTACCGGTGGTAATTGCCCCGCAGGTATCTGCTTTTGCTAAAGGATTTCGGAGAATAGTTTCTAAATCGGTCAAAGATTTTTTACCTGCAAAGGATTTAAAAACCTGCAAATGACTTTTATTAAATGAAAATCCTTTGGCTATATAGCTCCCAGAAGGAAGATTTCGAAGATCACGATTATCTGAAATAGTAAATAAAGTATCATTCCTAAAAACAACATATCCATAACCATAAATGGAGGTATCTGGAATGGTGGTTAAATCTGAATAAACTGGGGCAGGTAAACTGACTAATTTCGTGTCCCCAGCACAAGCATTAAATGTAGAATCTTTGATTTCCCCCGCGTTTGCTTTACAGCAATTATCTCCCGCATCATCTGAAAAATAAATTTTTACCATTCTGATACTATTCAAATCACCGGATATTTCGTTTTCTGAACCTAGGGTATTAATCAGTATACGCCAAGTGCCATTTATGTTACCTGTAAAATCTTGTAAATTCTTATTAAAGGGGAAATACACCCCCTTTGATTTAAATCCAGGAAAACCATTATTCCAAGGAAAGGTATCTATGGCATTTGTTTTTGTTGGAACGAATGTTAGACTGTACTTACCACCTAAAATATCATTTTCGGTATAGTCATTTATAGGTCCAACCAAAAAAACAGTGTCCAGGTCTGGAGAAACCAGAGAAATCGAAATTTTAGAAATTTCGGGTGTAAGAAAAGAAAGAAATACACTATCTATTTTTTGATTAGATGAAAAAATATCATTCACATAATCGAAAACATGAATATCATACTGAAATACAGAATCAAAATAAATTGGCTTAGGTCCCCGAAAACCGCAATTTTGAGCCTCAATTTTTAAAAAAAATGAAAATGTAAACAATAAAACTAAATAATGTCTCATTGCATTAATATTGTGAATTGGAATAATAACGAAAGTACATAAAATTTATTCCTTTTCATTTTTTCAAAACTTAAAGAAAACTAAAACAAACAAAATGAAATTGATAAAATGTTTTTTTCCTTGTCTATTAATTGTTTTTGCTATTTCTTTAGCAAGTGGTCAGGCAAGTTCAGGTTTAAAATATCAAAAACAGCCTGTTAAAGAACCTAGTGTTATTTCAAGTAAAATCTGGTATGGTGGTGGCTTAAATCTTGGTTTTTCAGGACAATCAGGTCTGAATGTGTTACAATTAGGAGCCAGTCCTATGGTTGGTTACAAAATTTTACCCCGATGGAGCATAGGCCCAAGAGTTAGTTTTCTAGCCTCGAGGTATTCCGGCCGTGCTTTCATTAACAAAATAACACCTATAAACTGGGGAGTAGGTGTGTTTACCAGAATAAAAATCATTCAAGCAATTTTTGCACATGCGGAATATGAAATCGCTAATGAAGCATTTATTTCTTTTGACGGCCCTAAATTATATGCAGACAGGCTGCAACAAAACAATGTATATGTAGGTGGTGGCTACAGCAGTGGACAAGGCAACACCAAATTTGAGATTGTAGCCTTGTACAATTTGCAAACGCCTGAATCGACCCTTTACTATATTTCTCCTTTCACCTTTAGATTTGGATTTACCGTTAATTTTTAGGTTAAAAACCAATTTCTAAACTAATAAAATAATTTCGTCCTGCCTGTGGATAAACACCTATATCACTTTGCAAATTTCCATCTAATATACTGTTATAAACCCAACCATTGTTAACATAACGCTCATTTAAGAAATTGAAAATATGACCTGAAAGGGTCATATTTTTCTTAATTTGAAAATTAACAGACACGTCATTGACTAAAAAAGAAGGAAGAACATTTTTCTCATTCCCCGTATTATCCAGATACTGTTTACTTACATATTTCGAATTCCAGGAGACCGATAAAGGATTTTCAACAAAGAAAGAGTTATCAGGGAATAATAGGCATTTTACTTCAGCTGCGCCAATGAACTGAGGGGAGAAAGCTAAATCTGTTTGATTAAAAGTCTTTTCAATCTGGCCAAGCCAATTCCAGTCTTGGTCATAATTATCTAAAAAAGCTTTGTATGAAACAATTTTATTAGCGCTTACAGCCATATTTGCTTTGATTTCTAAGGATTTATTTAGCATTAAACCAGACTGCATTTCAAGACCAAGACGATAGGCATCGGGGACATTTTCTCTGATATAAGCACCTACATCGTTTAGCCGTCCTGTTTGAACCAATTGATCCTTGTATTTCATGAAAAAGCCATTCATTTCCCATGGAATAGCCCCTTTTACCCTACGGAAGCCTATTTCGAGGTCTCGAAGATTTTCATGTTTTGGTCTTGACGATTTTAAATTATCCACATAATCGTCTCTGTTAGGTTCTCTATTGGCAATGGCATAGGAAATAAAGAAATGATAATCGGGTTTAAATTCCCAGAACAAGCCAGCTTTGGGATTAAAAAAAGTTAACCTTTCTGTCGATGGAACTCGATTTCCTGAATCATTGAAACCTTCGAATTGATAATTAATTCGACGAATCTGAAAATCTGTCCAGGTTGTCAATAAGGGTAAAATCTCCCAGTTATTCTTCCAATAAACATTGGCCTCCTTTTTTGTGGCTGTATTATCATAATATCTGTGATCGGGAAAGGTATTTCCTGCCATCGAAGCCCAGGTAAGTTCACCAAAATGTTGACCTATATAATGATGTAATGCACCGCCGACGATAGACTTAATTTTTTTGTCAGTATAAGATATTGAAAAAATTCCACCAAAAAAATGATTATCGAGCCATCTTCTTCGAATAACGTCAATATCTGTGTCGGGATCAACGCCTTGTGGCAATTTGTAGTTGTAATCGGAAGCATTTTGATTGCTTCTAAACTGTTCAAAATAGCCTCCCCCTTTGGTGTAATGTAATGCCACATTTGAGGTAATTTTTGATGACCAAATCTGGTCATAATGCCATTGATAATGTGACTGCCTGTAATGATCGATTTCATCTGGATGAGGCGAACCGGGTCTTTCCGTACCTGCAGAATTAAAAGTTCTGGTACTCCAATCGGCTTCCATGGAGAGAGGAACCCCATTCCAGGCCTGATAAGTTCTTTCCCTTCCATCAATTACAGAAATTCTCATTACTGATTTTTTACTTTTCCATGCCCCAAATAATGAAAAGCTGCCCAGATTTGAAGCTGCTCTGTCAATATATCCATCGGATGTAATCTTCGAGAGTCTGGCATCAAAAGAAAACCCATTTCCCAGAATACCAGTACCCAGTTTTATATTTCTTCTCCAGGAGTTAAACGAGCCAAAAGATTGTTGGGATGAAAAATAGGGTTTCTCACTCATAGCATTGGTATTCAGGTGAATAGAAGCACCAAAGGCTCCGCTTCCATTGGTAGAAGTACCTACACCTCTTTGTATCTGTAAATCAGAAACAGAGCTTGCGAGATCTGGCATATTCACCCAAAAGACGCCGTGTGATTCTGCATCATTTACCGGAATCCCATTTAAAGTAACATTTATGCGTGTAATGTCTGCTCCTCTGATTCGCATGCCTGTGTACCCAATGCCTGCTCCCGCATCGGAATTTACCACAATAGAAGGAGTAAATCGAAGCAAATAGGGCAAATCCTGCCCCTGATTATGTTTTTTAATATCTTCAGTACTAAATATTTGGAAAGCCACTGGGGTTTCAGCATTTGCCCGGGTACTTTCTATATTCATTACATTTAAAAGATAGCTTTCCGTATAGAGAATAACAGAGAAGTTCATCTCTTTTTCAGTTAATAAAATCTTCCTTTTATCCTTTTGATATCCAATAGCTGAAAACACAATGGTATAATTTCCTAAGGGAATATTTTCGAGTAAAAACTCCCCTTTAGTATTGGAAGCAACGCCAAAGGAGGTATTTTCCAAAGAAACAGAAATTCCTTCCATTAAATTTCCATTCTCATCTTTAATGTTACCTAAAATTGAACCCTGAGCCAATAAATTAAATGACGTAATGATAAAAAAACAAAAAGAGAAAAGAATTTTCATTTTTAAAAACAAGTTAAGATTAAAAATTACAATCCTTTGGGGTATGGAAAGTTCGTTCAGCCTGCACCGCGAACGATGCTCATTTTCCTTTCCGGAATTACCCGGACAGGTTCAATGGGTATAATCTCAGCGTACCAAATTGGTAGCACCCCAAATGAGAAAACACAAATTTAAATAAATTTTGGATGAATTGTACTAATTTATCATTTTAAGTATTGGCTTCAAAGCCATGTGTAATCTTTCCTCTTCAAGTTGGCCTTCCACCATAAAATACTTTTTATCGAATTTCTCCAACAAAGAAATGAAAGAATCAAAAATTTCAGGCCTTCGGTTAGGAGTCTCTCTTAATGGATCGTATTCCCAGGGAATATCTGGTTTACAGAGCAAGTAGAAACTTACATTATCTTCCTTAAAAAGATCGCGTATTTGCGGATTAATGTATCCAAACCTATACTGAAACCAGATATCTACTGCCTCCACACCAGTATCACAAATGAGCATATTCCTAGCCTTTGCCCCATACATTTGATGCCAGTAATTTTGGCCAACAGCAATATCCAGCAGCGTCGATTCAACATAAGGATCTTTTAAAGTGGGCAAAAAATAACGGGCAAATTCTGGAACAAAAGGTTCTTTTAGATAGTTTGATAAATTTTTAGCAAGGGTTGATTTTCCTGTTGATTCCGGACCTGTAATAATTATTTTTTTCATGACGAGTTTTAATTCCTGGTGAGAAAAAATCCTTATAAATATTTAAAAGATTAAAAAATGCACGATTTAGAGCCATTTTTTAGGTGGATTGACGATTATTCCGCAGCTAAAGACGAAAGGTCGCCATTTTTTCAAACAACCTACAATGAATTTTATTTTGAAAATAAAATATATAATTATCTCATTCATCCTCAATGGGATGATATTGGGTCAGAAACATTATATATTAAAATTTTATGGGTCGATTATGATTTGAAATTCTGTATTATCGAATTTTTAGGAGAATGGAATGACTGTATTGAGGAAGATTGCCAGACACTGAAAAGAAACATTATAGATAAAATGCTCGTTTACGACATTGTCCATTTTATTTTAATTGGCGAAAATATTTTAACCTTTCATAGTGGAGATGATGATTATTACCAGGAATGGATAGAAGATATTTCTGAAGAGGGAGGCTGGGTGGCATTACTAAATTTGCCAAAACATGTTTATGCTGATTTTAAAGATGCCCGCATACATCATTTGTTTTTTATGGGCACAGATTACAATACCTTTAACTGGAGAGTATACAAACCGACCGCTATTTTCCAATTACTAGAGGAACGAATTCAAGGCTCCATAAAATCTTTACCTTCATATTAGGTCTAAAGTGCTTTGAATGATTACCTTTGTTAAATGTTTAAAAGCGGCTTCGTAAATATTATTGGAAAACCCAATGTGGGTAAATCCACTCTCATGAATGCCTTGGTGGGAGAAAAAATGTCTATTATAACCCCTAAGCCTCAAACTACACGTCACAGAATACTGGGTATTTTAAGTGGCGAACAATTTCAATTAATTTTTTCAGATACCCCAGGTTTTATTGATAATCCTGCTTACAGAATGCAAAAAACAATGAACAGCTCGGTAAGAGGAAGCTTTGAAGATGCAGATTTATTGGTTTGGGTCTCTGAATTTGCAGAACCTGATAATAGTTTAGAAGCTCTTCATGAATCCTTAAACCAGCTGGAAATCCCTTTGATTTTAGTCCTAAATAAAATTGATTTGCTCACGAATGATGATGTATTAGCCTGGATTTCAAGAAAAAAAGAAATATTTCCTGAAGCTCATTTTTTTGCCGTTTCCGCTTTAAAACAGATTCAAACAGAAGATTTATTAAATTTTATTAAAGAAAATCTGCCAGAAGGCCCTGAATATTATCCCTCCGACCAACTTACCGACAGAAATGAAAGGTTCTTTGTGGCAGAAATTATTCGGGAAAAAATCCTTCTCCAGTATAAACAGGAAATACCCTATTCCGTTGAGGTTCGCGTTGAATCCTTCAAAGAAGACATCACCACTGCTGGGAAACCTATTGCCCGAATTCAGGCTACTATTTTTGCCTCCAGAAAAAGTCAAAAGCCGATCCTTATTGGTAAGGCTGGTAGCTCATTGAAAGCATTAGGTGAAGCTGCCAGAATGGATATAGAAAAATTTCTTGAATCAAAAGTTTATCTGGAACTCTTTGTCAAAATACGAGAGAACTGGCGTGATGATGAACAATCATTAAAGCAATTTGGCTATGAAGGATAATTTGGGCATAAAACGTAATTTTGTCCAATATTTTAGTTTTTGAAAATTTAAACATGAATAATATAGTGGCCATTGTTGGCCGACCAAATGTAGGAAAATCAACCCTCTACAATCGTTTAATTGGTGAGAGGAAAGCCATTATTGATAATATTTCCGGGGTTACCAGAGACAGACAATATGGCCCGAGCTATTGGAATGGTAAAAATTTTACCGTCGTAGATACAGGTGGTTTTGTAAAACATTCTCAAGATGTTTTCGAGTCGGCCATTAGAACGCAAGTAAAAATTGCCATTGAAGAAGCAGCCGCTATCATTTTTATGGTGGATGTAACTACTGGAATAACTGACTTAGATGATGAGGTTGCTGATATGCTTCGGAGAACAGATAAACCCGTTTTTTTAGCTATAAATAAAGTAGATAACAGTAACCGTTTACTGGAAGCTAATGAATTTTACGCCCTAGGATTTGAAAATGTATTTTTTCTTTCTTCAATAACTGGTTCGGGAACTGGGGAAATTCTGGATGCAGTGGTTGAACATATTTTTGAAGAAGAACCTCCTACCGATGAAATACCTCGATTTGCCATTGTAGGTCAGCCAAATGCCGGAAAATCATCCCTTACAAATGCTTTTTTAGGGGAAGACCGAAATATTGTAACGGAGATAGCAGGAACAACCCGAGATGCTATCCATTCACATTATAAAAAATTTGGGAAAGAATTTATTCTTATTGATACCGCCGGTATTAGAAAAAAGGGGAAGGTTCACGAAGACCTTGAATTTTATTCTGTGATGCGAGCCATTAAAGCAATGGAAGAATGTGATGTTTGTATTTTGCTGGTGGATGCAACCTTAGGAATGGAATCACAAGATGTCAATATTTTTGCCTTAGCACAAAAAAGACAGAAAGGTATTGTCATACTTATAAATAAATGGGATTTAATAGACAAGGAAACCAATACTTCGCGTGATTTAGAAAAAGAAATCAGAGAAAAAATTGCTCCTTTTACTGATGTGCCCATTCTTTTCATTTCTGCAACGGAAAAGGTCAGAATTTTTCAGGCTCTTGAAGCTGCTTTATCAGTTTATGAAAATAGAACCAGGAAAATTAAGACATCAGAGTTAAATGATACCTTACTTCCTATCATTGAAAATATGCCTCCTCCAGCTCACAGAGGTAAATATATAAAAATAAAATATATAACCCAGCTGCCTACCCGGAACCCCTCCTTTGTATTTTTCTGCAACCACCCTACACACATCAAGGATAGTTATCGCAATTTCCTTGAGAATCAAATGCGTAAGCATTTTCAATTCACAGGTGTGCCTATTAATATTTTATTCCGACAAAAATAAGATTTTGCTCTTCTATGAAATGTTTTGAAACCCCAATTCCAGGACTTTTCCTTTTTGAACCCAGGGTTTTTCCTGATGACAGAGGCTATTTTTTTGAATCCTTCAGAGATGATTTTTTAAAAAAACAGGGCATTCTTCTTCCGTTTATCCAAGACAATCAATCGAGGTCAACCAAGGGAGTTTTAAGAGGATTACATTACCAGATTGGGGAGTATGCACAGGCAAAATTAATACGTGTGTTAAGGGGTGAAATATTAGATGTTGCTGTCGATTTAAGGGAAAATTCTCCTACTTTCGGTCAATCCTATAGTGTTGTTCTAAGTGAAGAAAACCATCTCCAGTTATATATCCCCAGGGGGTTTGCCCATGGTTTTTTAACCCTTAGTCCCTCTGCTGATATATTATACAAATGTGATGCTTATTATCATAAAATGGCCGAGGCTGGTATTAAATATAATGATCCCCAACTAAATATTAACTGGAATTTCCCAACGGAAGAAATGATTTTATCTGAAAAAGATACCCTTTTACCCATACTGGGAAGTCATTTTCCTATCAAAATAGCCTTTCAGTCATGAACATAAAAGTTTTGGTAAGTGGGGCTAATGGACAATTAGGATTAGCATTGCAAAGCATTTCTTCTTTTTATCCTAATCTCTATATTGATTTTATAGACAGAAATCACCTGGATTTATCACAGTTAGAACCAAATTTTATTCCAGATATCTTAAGTAAATCGGTTTACGATTATTACGTACACGCAGCAGCTTACACAGCAGTGGATCTGGCTGAAGAAGAAATAAGGAAGTGTTTTCAAATTAATGAAATAGCTGTAAAACAGTTGGTTACCCATTTTTCTCAGAAAAAGACCAAATTCATTTATATTTCCAGCGACTACGTTTATCACAGTTCACAAAACACACCTTTTAAAGAAACAGATTTACCACAGCCGAAAGGAGTATATGCTAAGTCAAAACTGGCAGGTGAAGAGGCTGTAAAAAAACAAACTGATCATTTTTTAATTTTCAGAACTTCCTGGGTTTATGGGGAACATGGTAAAAATTTTATCCGAACCATGGATAGACTGGGACGTGAAAAAGAACAGATTCAGGTTGTTTTTGACCAGATAGGTTCCCCCACCTATGTCTATGATTTAGCAAATATGCTATTGACCATAATCAATAACGGAAAAGCTAAAGTAATAAATGGAACGTTTAATTATTCCAACGAAGGCATAACAAGCTGGTATGACATAGCGCATGCCATCATGCTGGAAAGAGGATATTCGACAAAAATAATTCCAGTAAGAACAAACGCATTCCCTCTTCCTGCACCCAGACCCCCTTTTAGTGCAATGGATAAATCGCTTTTTAAAGAAAATTTTGGTATTGAAATACCCCATTGGCAGGAATCTCTCCAAAAATGTTTACGAAGCTTACCCCTTTAAATTTGTTTTGAACCAAACAATCCTTTTTAATATTTAATAGTAAAATAAATCGCGTTATCCAATAAACTTGTATATTGGGGTAAACGCATAACAATTGAACAATGGCGAATGGAATCTCCTGTTTTTTAGCATCCCCATTTCGGGTTTCTTTTTCCCAAAAGAAAGTGTTAATCATTGTTTTTAGTTTATTTTTCTATGCCAAAATGAATGCGACCCACAACAGAGCTGGGGAAATATCTATTTCTCAGGTAGGCGATTGTACTTCCAGTTTAACAGTGAAAGCAACAATAACTACCTACACGAAAACCAGTAGTATTCAGGCAGACAGGGATACCCTTTTTATTTGCTGGGGTGATGGAAAATGTGAAAAGATAGGAAGGTCTAATGGAGGAGGTTCTGTTCCCAAGGGAGAACCCCTTGAAAATGATACTAAAAGGAATATATATGTTGCTTTTCATACCTTTCCTTCCAGAGGCACCTATGTTATTTCAATGACTGATCCCAATAGAAATGGAGGAATATTAAACGTCAATTATCCGAATTCAGAACAAATTAGATTTCATATTCAAACCACTTATACTTTTCCAAATCCACAATTTCAAGGTTGTAATAATACCCCGGTTTTACTCCAGCCTCCAATCGATATTGGTTGTGTGGGTCAAAAATTTATCCATAATCCAAATGCTTATGACAGTGATGGTGACAGTTTATCCTATCATTTTTCTGTTCCACTTCAAGATGTTGGTTTGGCAGTACCTAATTATATCTTTCCAAGTAATATCAATCCAAGCCCTAAAAATAATTTAACCATCAATCCCATTAATGGTGATATAATCTGGGATTCCCCTCAAAGAGCAGGAGAATATAATCTTTCTATCTATATTGTCGAATACAGAGATGGCTTTCCCATTGATACCATCATTCGGGATATGCAGATTTTAATAAAAAATTGTGATAATTTACCTCCTGAAATTAAGGTACCCTTTGATGAAATTTGTGTCATCGCAGGTCAAACAGTACAATTTCAAGTCACTGCCACAGCACCTTTAACTGAAAGTAATCAGAGGGTCAAATTAACAGCATTGGGAGGCCCTTTTGTAGTTCAGCCTAGTCCAGCCACTTTCATTCCACCTGGTCGATTTTTTGAACCTGACCCAGTCACCAAAGTTTTTACATGGAAAACCACTTGTGAACATATTTCTGAACAATATTATTCAGTAGTTTTTAAGGCACAGGATAATTTTTTCCCAGATTCTTCAGGTTTAGCCATTCTGAAAACAGTTAGAATTAAAGTAATGGGACCTCCTCCCAAAGACCTTCAAGTGAGGAGTAATGCTCAATCCATTTTACTTACCTGGGGCAAACCTTATACCTGTGATACCGTTGGAGGAAATTATTTCAGAGGATTTACCGTATGGCGTAAAATTAATACCAATCAATTTCAACTGGATACTTGTCAACCCGGCCTTGCTGGAAAAGGTTATACCCAACTAACAGAGTTTAGTATTATTAATATTCAGAACAATCGATATTTTTACGAGGATAAAACCATAGAACCTGGAAAAACTTACTGCTACAGGATTTTAGCTGAATTTGCCAGGACAACGCCAAACGGTCGTTATGCTTATAATCTCGTTGAAAGTCTTCCATCTGACGAAATATGCATTCAACTGGGAAGAGATTTACCCCTCCCTATTGAGGTAAATGTTAAAAACACTTCATCAAATGGAAATATTAAGGTTTGCTGGATAAAACCCAAAGCTGAAATACTGGATACGGTGAACAATCCCCCGCCCTATACCTTTATTTTAACTCGGGGAACTGGCTTAAATCCTAATGACTACAGGGAAATTTGGAGAAGTCAGCCAGCTAATAAGTTTAGTAATATTCTTGACACTTGTTACCTTGATACCCAAACAGATACAGAAAAAAATGCCTATTCATACAAAATATCATTAATTACAGGAACAGATAATCGAGTGCAAGGCACGACCAATCAAACCTCTTCGGTTTTCTTAACTGGTTCCGGTTCAGACAGATCTGTTATTTTAAATTGGAATTTTCAAACAACTTGGGAAAATTATGGCTTTACTGTTTACCGAAAAAATAGTGCAGGCATATTTGATTCCATTGGCTTTACAAAGGTTAAAACTTTTACAGATTTAAATTTAACCAATGGAAAATCATATTGCTACTTAATTAAAAGTTGGGGTACTTATGGAGTTACAGGTTTGCCAGACCCAATCTTCAATTTTTCTCAGGAGGTCTGCATCTCACCTAAAGATAATGTTGCTCCATGTGCTCCTATTTTAAAAGTAAACAATTTTTGTCAAACAGGAATTTATCCTGACTGTAATGAAATTGCCTCTACAGGAAATGAGCTAAACTGGTCTAAGGGAAAAGACTGTGCCGATAATGATATTGCAGGATATAACCTTTACTATGCTAATGGACCTGGCAAAACAGAAACTAAGGTAAAGACCATTAATGGTGCTAATGTTGTCTCTACCAGACATGCACCTGAAAAAGGTTTAGCAGGATGTTACCGGTTAACTGCATTTGATGCCAATGGCAATGAAAGTAAACCAAGTGAACAGGTTTGTTCAGTCAATTGCCCTGTTTATGAACTTCCCAATGCATTTACCCCTAATGGTGACGGTAAAAATGATATATATAAGCCAAGAAAATCTTGCTTCATTGTATCCGTTGACTTTAAAGTTTTCAACCGATGGGGACAATTGGTTTTCCAGGCAACTGATCCTGCTCTCAATTGGGATGGAAACCAATTGCAAGGTCAAAAATTACCCTCAGGAACTTACTATTATGTTTGTAAGGTCTTTGAAAATGGGTTGGAAGGCTTAGTTCCATTCGGGAATACACTTAGCGGTTATATTGAATTACATAATGGTAACGATTAAAGGAATATATGTTCACAGGAATTATTGAATCTCTCGGAACCGTTGTATCCATTTCATTAAATGGAACTAATAAAGAGTTTACTATTTCTTCCCCCATTTCTAATGAATTAAAGGTAGATCAAAGCCTTTCTCACAATGGTGTTTGCCTGACAGTTACAGCCATTGAAGATGGACATCATCAGGTTACAGCGATTGACGAAACCCTTCAAAGAAGTAATCTTGATTCTTTAAAAATAGGAGAAAAAGTTAATTTGGAGAGAGCAATGTCAGGTTTATCTCGTTTTGATGGTCATTTAGTGCAAGGTCATGTTGATACCGTTGGTGCGGTTGTCAGTGAAAATGATATCAATGGTTCCTGGATATTTACCTTTTCTTTTCCCGAAGAAAATAAACATTTACTGGTTGATAAGGGCTCCGTATGTATAAATGGAGTCAGTTTAACGGTTATTAATCCTAAGGATAATACTTTTCAGGTTGCTATCATACCTTATACTTATGAACATACCACTTTTAAAGATCTTACAATAGGTAACCCGGTAAATCTTGAATTTGATATCTTAGGTAAATATATTTCAAGGTATGCTTCTGTATTCATCAAATAGAAAAAGGGGGAAAGATTAAATTATCTTCCCCCCTTTTTAAATTGTAGTTATTTACTCATTTCCCGCTCTTGGTGCAGGTTCGGTCCCCATGTTGTTAATTGCTTTTGGAAAGAAAATAGCGTTGGCAAATAACTTATTTGTACCAAACCAGTGCTCTCTGAAATTAGGGTTATCAGCCATCATAATTATTTTACCTGCACCTGAACTTCCAACGATAATACCCGCGGTTCCACCCATCTTCCCATTGAATTTTCTAGGTAAATACCCACTTAAAAGAGGTGAAGAAGTATAAATTAATGGGGTAGCATAAACGTTTTTAGAAGGTTCGAGTAATAAATCTCCATCTCTAAAAACTGGAATTTTATTATTCCTGTAGCCAAAGCCAAGTGGATGAGAAATATCCAGGTCAGCTTCGAAGATTGTTCCAGGAATTTCCAATGAAAATAAATCATCTGTCATTGCACCATAAGGCCTGCGTTTTTTGTCCACGTCAGGCACCTCCCGAAAAGAAACAGAAACCAAATTTTGACTTTTCAGCCAGTTTATTGCATTTTGAATTCCAATAAGGGTTCCACCACCCTGAACAAATTCTTTAATTTGTTGGGCGCCACCATTACCTAAGGCCTGGTATGAACCTCCTCCTAAAACGATAACGGTATATTTTGACAAATCTGATCGTGAAATTCTGTTGGCCTCTATTTTACTTACTACCATTCCATATCTGTGATCCAGTAAATGCCAGGCTTCTCCTACGGTAGAGGAAGTAGTTCCTTCCCCAACGATAATAGCAACTTTAGGTATCTCCAGCGTAACCAGGCCATTACTGCCTAAATCAATTCCTTTGGCTGTATATCCAGTGCTTACAGGGACAATGACAACATTACTTTTCTTAGAAGCCTCTGAAATAACAGCATGAATTTGATCAGGAGTTAAATCCTGGCCTTGAACGGGAATCATGATGGTGCCAGGTTGGTAATTTTTATCACCCAGTGTCATACCTTCTCTGAAAACTTTCGTTCTGATCCCTGCTTTTTGAATATGATATAATGCCTTGGGTGCATAATAATTATCCCATTCCATTAAGTAAGCGTATCCAGACTTTGCTGCGGCCGCAATAGGTTCAGCATCGGGAGTAAGACCAGTAACTTCTTTACCAAGTATCCCTTTTTCAAAACTCAATTTTGGTATATATTGATAGGAAAGATTAAAAGCATGTGGCAATGTCCAGGTTGAAATGTCATAAAAAATACTGTCTTCAAATTGATTTAATACCTGGAAAGCCCCTAAAATTAATTTATACTGGTCCTGCTCCATGGGAATAACAAAAGAAGAGGATGGTTCAAATGATTTTCCCTCAACCATTAATGGCTTTGCCAGGTGGTGAACCTTTATTTGTTGTCTTCTTAATATTTCGATAAAGTGATTTACCCTGGCTGGATCATATTTGTCACCGAAAACAATTGCTTTTCTGTTATCCAGTGCTGCTTCTTTTCTTGCATCTTGAAAAAAGGCTCTTTGATGTTCCAAAAGTTCAATGCGTAAATCGGAAGCAGCTTCTAAAGAGGAAAGAGCAGTGGTAACCTGATTTCTGATGGTAAAAGGAAAGGTTAAGAGTCCATTTTCAGATTGTTGCAGATGGCCTCTGGAACTTGCCTGCTCGAATAAAATGCCAACACATCCGTTAGCATCTGGAAAAGTTGATCCTTTACCATAATAAAAGTCATCATAACCTTCTTCAGAATAGTATAATGAACCAATTTTATCTAAAGCCTTCACATGATATTGTGCAATTTTTGCCGTCAACTGTTGATTTTTCTTGGGAGTATTTGGATTGACCCTACTCGGCACACCAGGCATAAAGAAAAAGGTGGCATTTGTCCCCATTTCATGATGATCTGTCAGCACATTAGGTTTCCAATGATGAAAAATAGAAATTCTTCCTCTGCTTTCAGGATGAGCCATAGATAACCAATCTCTGTTCAGGTCAAACCAATAATGATTTGATCGGCCTCCAGGCCAGCTTTCACTGTACTCCCTGTCTTGATTATCGCTGGTCAGATTAGAATTTTTATGCATGTTAGCCCAGGTAGAAAAACGTTGAGCTCCATCAGGATTTAAGCTGGGGTCAAAAATGAGAATACACTTGTCCAAAAATTTATCGATAGACTGACTTTTACCAGCAAGCATATAATAAGCAACTAATGGTCCTGCATTGAAGCCACTCGCTTCATTTCCATGAATGGAATTTCCAAGGTAAAAAACCAAAGGAACCTCCTCAAGATCTAATTTAGCAGATAAATCAGGATTTGTATTGGAGACATGCTTTAACCTTAAAGCTTCTAAATTTTTATTATTTTGTTCAGAAGTTATGACCAAATGAACCAAGGGTCTTCCTTCATAAGTTCTTCCATGTTCCACCCATTTAGCCCGAGCAGAAAGGGATGAAATATGTTTTAAATAGGATAAAAGCTGGTCATGAGAAAGGTGCCAGTCTCCAATTTGAAATCCAAAAAATGCTTCAGGGGTTGGTATATCTGATTGATAGTTGATTTCTGGCAGATAATAGGATAAAGGTAGTTTTTGACCTGCCAGTCCGCAATAAATGGTAGCAGATAAAAATAAAGAAATAAATAGTTGCTTCATAATAGAAATAAAAATTGGTGAAGAATAAAAGTAATAAAAATGTGTCAGAATTAGAAAAGCCTTTCTTTATTTAATATTTTTTGTCATATTTATATAATTAGATAAAACAAGAGGCCAATTTATGACAGACAAAAGGAACCATCATATGCCAAATGTAGCCATCATTGGGGCAGGTTGTTCGGGCTTAACCACCCTTAAGAATCTGTTACAAGCTCAAGTGGGAGAGGTAACATGTTTTGAGCAAAATGACCAAATTGGAGGAAACTGGCTTTTTTCCGAAAAAGAATCCCATTCCAGTGTTTGTGAAACAACCCATATTATCAGTTCAAAAAAACTTTCTTCTTTTCATGATTTTCCCATGCCTGAAGATTATCCTGATTATCCTTCACACCAGCAAGTATGGAAATATTTCCATGATTATGCAACGCATTTTGATCTATTTCCACATATAAGGTTTAGTACTCCAGTTATAGAGGCAAAACTTCAGGAAGACAACAAATGGGCTTTGCAACTTGGAACGGGAGAAATTATAATTTTTGATTATTTAATCGTTGCAAACGGTCATCATTCTAAACCAAGAATTCCAGAGGAATTAGCTGCTTTTAAAGGAGAATTAATACACTCCCATCTTTACAAAACCAATAAACCCTTCTACGAAAAAAGAGTATTGGTAGTAGGCGCTGGCAATTCTGGTTGTGATTGTGCTGTAGAAATTAGTCGCGTAGCAAATTACACAGCTATTTCCTTAAGAAATCCGCAATATATCATTCCTAAATTTTTTTTAGGACAACCTACCGACACATTTAATAAAGGAATGACCTGGCTTCCCCGTTTTATTGCAAATCCTCTGCGAAAATTGGCCCTATTCATTCAGGTTGGAAAATATAAAGATTATGGATTACCTGAGCCCAGATTTGCGGTAACAAAAGTTCATCCTACCTTAAACTCGGAACTTTTATATAAAATAAGACACGGAAAAGTAATTCCCATGACAGGAATTAAAAAAATTGAAAATAAGAAAGTATTTTTTAATGACGGTAAACAAGAAACTTTTGATACCATCATCGCTGCCACAGGTTATAAAATAAGTTTCCCTTTCTTTCATAAAGATTTTATTGACTGGGAAGAAGAAAATAAGATTCCACTTTATTTGCGTATGTTCCACCCAGATTATAAAAACCTTATTTTTATCGGTCTTTTACAACCCCAGGGGGCTGTTTGGCCTTTGAGTGATTATCAGGCTCAACTGGCTGCGAAATATATTTCACAGAAATGGAAACCAAAAGGTAATTTAAAGGAATTAGCAGAAAAAGATGCCAGAGAAATTTCAAAAGAATTCCTTGCTGCAAAAAGACATACAATTGAAGTTCATTACCACTCTTTTTTAGGAAAATTAAAAAAAGAATTAGGCAAAAATAAATTAGAAACAGCATGATATTTAAAAAAGATCTATTTGAAAATAAA